>Ga0102593_1000510_pt1 | contig 66597 bp, 72 predicted proteins | sample AraplaCol_mMS_r2_2_FD_76862 | JGI IMG/M metagenome (GOLD analysis project Ga0102593, IMG submission 76862) | Arabidopsis root microbial communities from North Carolina, USA - plate scrape MF_Col_mMS_r2 (SPADES assembly) (version 2) | ecosystem: Host-associated > Plants > Roots > Endosphere... | reverse complement strand
TGTTGTTGGCGTGCTGCCCACATGGCTGGCGCGCGAGAATTCTTCCTAGCCACGCCTTACTCCCACGCCGACACACGCTCGAATTCGTCCACAGTTGATTGCTCCAACTCTCGGTATGATCTCAGCTAGCTGGGGCCTCTCCTTGGATTTGCTACTTTTGGTTACGGCTCTTTGCTAGTAACTTTCGACTCGACTGTCTTTCTTCAGGCGCTGGAAGCCCTCTTCTTCCTATATTATTTCTGTCATTTCTTTCCATGAAGATTTGCTATACAGTCGGATTGCACTGTCTCTACCGTGAATCTCACAAGTATTGTGCTCCAGATCCTGTGGCATCTCCCTATCTTATCACCTCTGATCTACCAATCTGGAGCCTGATTTGGTCTCCAAAAGAGGGATAATGACGAACTCCTTCGGGACAAAGAACGAGTCCCAGATGACCGACACGCTCAATGATTTGGAGGACTTTCCTCAGAAGAGCCTCGTTGCACCCAGGTATATGGGGACGCTGGCTGATCAACGTGACATGAATGCACTTGGACGAGTCCAAGTTTTGCGAGTAAGTAGTGACCATTGAGAGTAAAGCCGAAAGTCTGGCTAATGTGGGTCACCAAAAAGAGGAATTTCAGATTTATTTCCATTGTTGGGTTTGGATGCACGCTGATCTGCACATGGGAGGTTATCTTGACGTTTGTGCCCCTTCCATATCGTCGTCCTTGAGGCAGACAAGGTCTTGGCGGATGTGCATACTAACCAAGTTTATCCTGGGAACAGACTATTGGCCGCCGGGTTAAAAGATGGCGGAACAGCTGGTCTAATATGGGCCTTTGTCGGTGTCTCAATTGGGTTCACTCTGGTTTATGCTAGTATTGCAGAGATGGCTTCAATGTATGTTGATCCTCGTGTGAAAGCGGCAGTCTTCCAACGCTAATGTATCGATAGGGCCCCTACTGCCGGCGGACAGTATCACTGGGTGTCTGAGTTTGCACCAAGGACCGGACAGAAGTTTCTCAGTTATATCACAGGTATTGAGTGAAAAATATGCTCATCTCGGGTCAATCCATAATTTGCTGACATTTAACCCAGGATGGCTCTCTGCAATGGGATGGCAGTGTGCAATTGTTACAATTGCTTATCTCGCTGGGACTATAATCCAGGGCCTCATCGTGTTGAATCAACCAGAATATGATTTCCAGCGGTGGCACGGAACGATGCTGGTCATTGCTATCTCGACTTTCTCCATTCTATTCAACACTTTTCTAGCCAAAAACCTGCCGTTCGTCGAGGGGCTGATCCTGATCATCCATGTGATTGGACTGTTTGCAATTATTATACCGCTTTGGGTGCTGGCACCACGCAATAATGCTCGCGATGTGTTTACTACCTTTCATAATGGCGGCGGTTGGCATGATGCTGGGACAGCAACACTGGTCGGTCTATCAACTACCATTACCTCGATGCTTGGCTATGACTGCTCTGTGCACATGTGTAAGTGAAGATCTAATCGTGGAAACGACCAACAATTACTCACATAGTACAGCCGAAGAGATCAAAGATGCATCAGAAACACTACCTCGGGCTATGATGTCCTCGGTTGCAGTCAACGGCGTCTTGGGATTCATCATGTTGGTGACACTCTGCTTTACGCTCGGCGAAGTAGATGCCGTGCTTGAGAGTCCTACTGGCTTTCCCTTTATCCAAATCTTCTATAACACAACTGGTAGTCTTACTGCGACAAACGCAATGACTGCAGTGCTAGTAATAACATTGACTGCAAGTACGATTACTGAAGTCGCGACCGCGTCGCGACAACTCTGGTCATTTGCTCGAGATGACGGACTTCCATTCTCGTCTTTCTTTGCATATGTAAGCCACGGCGAAATATTTCTTTTTTAAAATGGTCTACTTTTGAACCGGACGGGCTGACTCTTCTGACAGGTTACACCAGGATGGAACATCCCGTTGAACTCGGTCATGGTGTCATTGGGGGTGACTATCCTCCTTTCTCTAATCAATATTGGCTCTGAAGTTGCCCTAAATGCAGTAACTTCATTGACGATCACCTCTCTTCTTTCTGCATACATCATATCAATCGGTTGCGTGCTTCTCAAGCGACTTCGTGGGGAATCACTTCCGCATCACCGTTGGACGCTTGGCCGATATGGTCTAGCGGTGAACTTGGGAGCACTGGCCTTTCTGCTGCCCGTATTTATATTTGCTTTCTTCCCCCTGTCAACACCGGTGACTCGTGAAACGATGAACTGGAGCGTTGTGATGTACGTTGGCGTCATTGGATCGGCATCATTATACTATTGGGCCAGAGGACAACACCATTTCATCCCGCCCGTGGCATTAGTCAAGAGAGAGGAAAGTTAGCTTTTCTACTTCTTCTCACGCGCACTTTAGCCAAGTGACACGCCCAGATGCTAGACTCGACACTAAAATATAGCGAAAACAAACCGCGCCGGTATGACCCCGTATACCCGAGGATGAGGAACGATGGAGACCGGGGAGTTACTTGTGATGACCATTCTTCATATTTGCTTTTTTTTCACTTAGATCTTATTTTCTGCATGTACTTAATTTATCCAAACCACTGGTTTTCTTATACTGTATGATGGGGAGCGGGAACCAGTATCACTGTCAAAGTTTATGATGTGACGTTGAAAAATAACTACTGTACTGTATACAACTAACAGCAAGAGACGCTGCGAAATGCCTCGGATTCGCACTTCCGACCCGACTACCCTCTCACGTTCTCCTTTCTTCCGATCTGGCGTGGTGCAATGATCCCTGCTATATGACGTTTGTTAGGAATGGGAATGGTAAGGTAAATTACTATTCCTTTCATACTCTCATGACCGTCGTGTTTCACTTCGGGGAACTTATACCCAACTCCTAGCTCCCATCAACCGAATCATTTTCCAAATTGATAAGCAAGTGTCACAGCCTGATTCACCGCTTGATCCATGGACTCGCTCGAGTACAGAATTCAGCTGGTATTTGGAAGTATCTACTTTGTGATGTACATATCCTGACCGCTATTACTTGTCCTCTCGTCTAGCCGAGATATCGAGATGTTCATTTTTCCTTTTGCAACATACCCCTTCCCCTATTTTCTTCTGGAGACATCCATTGGGATTCTAGAAGACCCACTGAGTGTTTGGGGCTAAGCCTTAGCAGGGACGAACCAGGCCGTCCCAAGAGCCAAGCGACAGGGATAGACTAGAGACCGGCTGGTCGGGAAGTGGACGGAGTGGACAAAAGTGGAGTAAGAAAAGGAGATCATGTACATACATAGTACAGTACTGTAAGTAACTCGGGATGACACCAATAAGAATCTTAGTAGATGGATTGAACAGATATTCAGGGATGGTGGGGATGCGCATGGGATGACCGGAATGGATTATCAGATTGATTGATAACGAAAGCGGTCGGCCCACTCGGAAGTCGGCTATGCGTGGTTCACCAAATATTCTAGAGTGTACAGTAATAATACAGTAGTACAGTATAAGTAACTAATTGACAGTATTCATAGTGTAAATACAGCATTAAAGTACTACAAATGATAAGTATGCACCGTCGATCTGGGGCTAACTCTTCTCCAGTAATCGAATCCAGTCCCAACCAAATAAATCCACCTGATTTCATCTTTTTTCTTCTTCTCTTCAAACCCGCAGGTGGCAAATCTGATAAACTCCGCCAAATCAGGCGAGCCCTTCCGCTCTCTCCGCTTCTTCTTCTGCTTCTTCCTTTTTTCACTTCGGGATTTCCTTACCTTTTCTCACTATTGAACCCTCCGGCCTTTTTCCTATTTGTATCCGCTTCTCCTTATCAAGTCAATTCAATCCTTCGAGAATACTACCTTCATCATTTTCATCATTCCTCGATCTCTTTACTATTCTCTGTTGCTTCGATCGCGGCGATTTCCGACTCCACCGACGGCCCTCGGTTCTTCGCTTCCGTCCGTCATGGGTACGTGTGTGAAAATCTCCAGATTCTTGTTTCTCCTCCTCTCCCTTCCCCCATTTTTGATCCCAACCCTTCCTCTCAAACCCACCCTACGCTTGACAGAAAAGAGATACCGAGGAAAGATTATTTGTGTCTTACATTTGTCCTCATAGTTCACGCTGTCGAATCCGTGATGCCCTCGGCCAATATCACCTCGACGGGGACCCGTCCCCGCAAGGGCACATTTCAAGACATCCCCGTCTCATCAACTTCTCACCCCGATAATCCTATTCCTGAAGAGCCTCGTGGTGTGCGCTCTCTTTCCATCACTGATTTCAACTTCAATGGCTCGCCAGCCTCCCAAGGGACGGAATCGAGTGGCTCTGATTCCCCCGCAACTCCCCTCACGCCGCCCGATTTGCAAACCCTGCAGATCTCGGATGATAATGACAACAAACCCACCGGTCGCAGCCGTCGGGCATCGACCATCCTGATTTCACAGAATTCGGATGATATGCGTCGGGTTTTGGAGAATGTGGGCACAAGTGGCACGCAGAAAATTGAGTCGATGTGCTGTGGTGGGGGTTGCTGCCGCGGTCGTCCCCTCCAACCCCTCGATGGTCCAATCTCCGGCTTCAATTCAATCACCGCGCCTGATAATGACGCCTTTAAGAGCCTTGGCCTGAATGTGGATCTTCTTACTTTGGACAGCGACCTCTCCAATCTCGCCCCGCTCCCGGACAAGACCGTTTCTTTCTCCCCCGCCCCCGCCTACACGGCCAACTTCGAGCTGGGCCCCTCAGATCACCCCCCACGCTTCGTCCAACCGCATCCACCTTATGAAGTGTATCGGGCTCCGCTCCACCATGCTCGTGAGCTGACCAAGGGTGGTGCCGAGAAGCGCACCTATCATTTTGATATTGATGTCACCGACTACCCCGCCGAGAGCGGCATGGTAGATTTCGTCGTTGGTGGTGCTATCGGTGTTTGTCCGAAGAATAAGGATGAGGAAGTTGAAGATATCTTCAACTTGCTTGGCGTCCCCAAATCCATGCGCGATAAGAAGGTCCTCATGCGCACCACCAAAGGCCGCTGGCCCACTATCTGGGGCGACGACAAGCCCCGCGAGTTGATTACCTCTCGACGTGAGGTTCTTAGCTGGTGCTCTGATATCCAGAGTTATGCCCCTACCAAGGCTTTGTTCCGTACTCTGGCCGAGTACGCCTATGAGGAGAATGAGAAGAAAATCCTCGAGTATCTCTCCTCCGCCCAGGGTCAAGGTGCCTTCTGTGAACTTCGCACCAGCTCCCACATCAGCCTTTCGCAGCTTCTCCACGCCTTCCCCTCATCCCAACCCCCACTTGATCACCTTCTCTCGGTTCTGAACACCCTCATGCCCCGCTTCTACTCCTTGTCCCAAGATCCCATGATCTCTTGCCAATTCAAGGGCACAGAATGCCGTCGTTTGGTTGAAGTTGCTGTCACCGTCGCTGACTCTGATGATTGGCGTGGCGGTATCCGTACCGGTGTTGGCTCTGGCTACCTGGAGAGCCTTGCGCGCAAGGCTATTGCTGCTGAGGCCCGAGGCGAGAAACTCGATCTTCATATTCCCATGTTCCGTGGTCTCATGGCCAACCCTCTAGCCAAGCGATTTGCTTCGGATGGTCCTATGCTCTTGATCGGTGCCGGTGTTGGTATCGCTCCTTTCCGTGGCTTCGTTCAGCGACGTTTGCAGTCGGCCAACTGTGCCAACAAGGTTTGGGTCCTTCAGGGTGTTCGTGACTCTCTGCTTGATGAACTGTACAGTGGCGAGTGGGGTGTACACGAGGACAAGGTCCGCACAGTGGTGCAGAGCCGTCGTGGAGAGAGCCGCTATGTCCAGGAAGAGGTGCGCCACCAAGCTGATCTCGTCTGGTATGTTATCAATGCCCTTGATGGCCGTGTCTTTGTTTGCGGCAGTGGCAAGGGTATGGGTGAAGGTGTTGAGGCTGCTCTCGTCGAAGTTGCGATGGCCAAGGGTAACCTTAATTCCGAGGAGGCGACTCTTTTCTGGCAGAGGAAGAAGGAAGCCGGCCAGTACATTGCTGTAAGTTCCCTTGTGTTAAGTCATCCATCCCGATACGAGCCTTAGTAATCGTTCCCCTAGGAAACCTGGTAAATGATTGTTTCAAAACTCAACAATTTATATCATTGTTATTACCCGTCAAGTTGTTGATCGCCGCGGGCCCTAGGCCCCCTTTCAATATTCGCCCATTCAGTGTACATATTCCGATCATTCTTTGTCGTTTCGGATTTCGGATTTATTCTTGCATTGCATCTCTCATGATGCTCAACTATCATTCATCCGGTGATCTCATTGGCTGGTCCAGCATATGGAAAGCCAGCCTCGCCTGGTTCCTCAGCTCACCAAACGTTTATTGATGTAATTTAGCGGGTCGGTTATCTGTCTTGTGAATGGATTTGTGCTTTTCTTTCCTTTTTTGAGCTCCTTTACCTCGGCCTTGATCTGTTACCTGGCTGTTGTGACCAAAAGAGAGTTATATTTCTTGGTGACAGGGTGTCAGGGTCTCCGATTTTATATCGCAAATTTTACATAGAGGCCAGAATTCAAGCTCGTACTGCATATTCACAATTCTATTACTTGAAAGTGTACTGGTCTCATGTAAGCGTGACTATTTCGAGTTATCGTCATGGCATCGTGTGTTCAATGCTCAGTCCATACTATCCCTTCCATTTGTCAACAACTATATTTCAAATTAGACCTTCGTATCGCCCCTTCGACAACCCCACAATCGAATTCTAGTATGAGATCATCCACTGACATTCACTGACTTGCCCTTCTCTCCCCGCACCGATTTCGACTGGGGAAGATCGCGGACTGTCAAGCCGGTTGACCGGGCCGGTGTTTGATATAGTATATGAGTCACGTGGAGTTGTAATAAGACAGACAAATATCTATTAGACCAATTCTCTCTCCTAACCCACGATATTCTCGATTTTCTGAGTCTTCATATTTCTATCAAAATAACCAATTCATCCATCTCTTAATCAATTGAGACTCTTAGTCCTCGACTACTCCGACATCGCAGGCGGTCTATCAAACTCCCCTCGCACCCCACCGATAAGCCCAAAGTGGGGGATTTTCAATCGCGGAGAAATCAACTTGACCTCACAAACCACAATTTCCCACCCTCACACGCATCCCACGCATCCCACACATAATACCGATATCATAACCATGCCTTCCATCCAAGAAAGCAAGCTCGCCTTCATTGGCGGCGGAAACATGGCCTCCGCCATCATCGGCGGTCTACTCGCCAATTCCGTCCCAAAGACCAACATCACCGTTTCCGAGCCATGGGAGGTAAACCGCAACAAGCTCGCCGCAACTGGCGTTAACACAACAACCGATAATGTCGTTGCGGGCGGTAGCGCGGACCTCATCATTATCGCCGTCAAACCGCAGGTTACCAAGGCTGTTTGTGAAGAGTTAGCGAAGAGCTGGGCGGATCGTCAATCCCTCCCTGTTGTCGTTAGCATTGCGGCTGGTATCACACTTTCCTCTTTGCAGGAGTGGTCTACGACTCCCAATGGAGCTCGGCCTCATGTTGTTCGTGTCATGCCTAATACCCCTGCGCTTGTGGCGGAGGGTGCATCTGGTGCGATTGCCAGTGCGGACGTTAGTGTTGAGGAGAAAGCTCTTGTCAATGAGTTATTGGGTAGTGTGAGCAAGGCGACGGAGTGGGTTGATAAAGAAGAATTACTTGACGTTGTCACTGGTCTATCGGGTGAGTTTCAACTTTTACTTTACTTCGGACATGACTTATTGATTGTTTGTATAGGATCTGGTCCTGCATATTTCTTCGCTATGGTCGAACACCTTGTTGCTAGCGCTACTGCCCTCGGTCTCTCACAGGAACAAGCGACTCGTCTTGCGACACAGACTTGTCTCGGTGCTGGTAAGATGCTGGTTACCTCTGATGATGAGCCTGGTCAACTTCGTAAGAACGTGACTAGCCCGAACGGTACGACTTTCGCCGCGTTACAGACTTTTGAGAAGGAGGGTTTCAAGGAGATTGTTGATAAGGCTGTTAAGGCTGCGACGGATCGGGCTGCTGAGTTGGGTAACACGCTTGCGAAATAGAGGGGTTTGGAGTGAAAAAAATAGACTTAATCAAATGCATAAATTCTAGTTTGTATCGGGTTGTGAGTTTCATAAATAAGGGAAGATTTATTCCCGAATCATCGAGCTTCCTCGAATTTAATTATATAACTCGGTAATTCAGGACTAGGAGTATAGGAGTTCAATCAAACAGCTGGAAAAGAAGAAGGCCTCTTCAAGGCTGACTTTGATAACTTTTTCGTACTATTAACCCCAGGATACTGCCAGTAATCGATTACTTGACGTTTTCAATGTTTGAATTGTCAACTCGGATTGCTTCTCATCGATACTTCGGCAGTTCATGGAAACTCGTGGCTAACCGAACTTCACCTTGGTAAATATCAGCCTGGACTGCTCCTCGTGCACGATAGTTGGGTCCACCAGGAGCATGGAATGGACCATTTGACATATATATGGGGCTAGGTAAAAAACTAAACTGTCCTGTAAACCGGTCTGCTGCTGCGCTGGCCTCTGGGTGAGCCACTTGACGGGCGATTCCCAGTGTAGGTGGTAATAGTTGAACCTGCGGGTTTCTGAGTTCTCTGAGGAGAGGACGGAATCACTGTGGTCTACCTTCATATTGAGGAACTATTGCCACCCAAGATGTAGAATGGATTGTAGATCGACTTTGTCTAGTCAGAATAAACTTTCCATGCCGTTTCAGAACGTATTATTTGACCGAGATATCACGAGTGGCTGTGTGAGCTGTAGAGAAAATGAGATGAGATTGTTGGATTAGACGATACGATTGATTGCCTTTCAAGTTCGTCGAATAATCAGGAACCCCTCATCAATACCTTCATCTGCTGTTGTCCATATCTTCTGGGGGTGACGGTGACTTCGCGCGGCTCTTATTCCTTTTGTATCTCAATTTCTTCAACCCAATGTCTTTTTTCGACTCGGCTGGAGGTTTTCTTCTCATACGGATGTTTTTGATACTGATTGTCCACATAGGTGATGACAGACATGATGAAGCTCAGAACGCCGATGACTGCGCTAGTGATGGCTGCCATTCACAGGTGCCGAGTGACCATGCCACAACAAGGATTTATGCATTTGTGGCTTGCTCTATACGTATGAAGCCTGTCTTTTCTGCATTTGGGAAAGGTCACAATACTGAATTGTAGAAACGAAAGTCAGCACAAAGAACCGATAGCCAAGGGACACGGGGCAGCCTATTTCCAAGGCTATTGAGCCTTATACATAGTACCGGTACTACTACTACCATAGTAGAATGTAGCCAAGACTCAGACCAAGGGCACTGTACTATAGCTGGGACGGCTGGAATCGCGCCTAAATATAATTGATTCAAATGCCTAAGAGCCGAGAGAAACTATTAGATGTGCAAGCTCGCCCATCACTTTGTCAGGCTTTAGTCTACACATCCCAATAAAAGTGGCGCAGTCTACTCCAAATTAGTATATGTAATCCGAGACAAAGAGTGTATATAGGACGAAGCTGTGAACAAAGAGCTGGGATAATCCCAGGACCCTCCAGTCTCTCAGCGCAATAGCCGCGGCACATCCTGGAGCGATTCATCCTGAAGCCGATTAAGACCGAACAAATCATTGCTACTAGATCTGATGTTCATCTCAACTATCATGTAGCTGCAGTAACATGTCAATGTCACCGGCTGCCATGGTATCTGCGCCTCGGCATGAATGGGGCCGTGATGGGAGCGTACCCGGAAACCAATAGTGAAGTCGACTCATATGCAGGTTGAGACGGGAAGAGAATGACATTTCGTGTAATTTGATAAGTCCTCATGTCTCAGTTATTCAGCGTATTTCATACGGTGATTGACCCAATTTTTTACTTATTTGTTGTTGCTTTGTTGGTTGGCAACGTTTCATCTAGCAACGTTGCTTATTTTAGAGTGATGCGTGGGAAATGAGTACTCAATGTTGGGCATCATACATATGTAGAGTAGGGATTTGTTCCTGGCTATTCAATTGAAATTACTACTGGTATTATGAATGCCCAGGATTGTAGAAAATGAGGATCGTCAAAGGACATTCCAAAGGGTGCAGGGCCAGAGCAACGCTACACTACGCTATACATGAATGCATGTTCAAATTTAAAAATATGTTGCTTTGCCATAGGTTCAAACGTCGAGTTTTGCCCAATGGCATACTGTAACCTCTAAATTTAAGCTACTACATAGTAATTAACACTTTGTAGTACTACTGAGTCTAGTACTCGGCTGGGTTAAACACGACTGCATCTGCATTCAAACTGCAGACAAATGGTGGCGTAATTCTATAATTCTCCGGGGTTGCCAGCCACCTCTTTGAGTTTATTCAAGCGACTGTTTGCTCAAAATGATCATTTAGGCAGAACTAGATCACCGGTGCAATGACAAAAAGTCATTCAGTGCACGAATCATGGGAATACATTGTATAATCGCAAGTAAGCCCACAGCACAAATTGATTGGGTACCAGATTGAAAAGGATTCAATGCCTGTTTGCTATATCCTTGTGCTCGGGATGGAGCAAACATGCATTTGCGTCAAAATACGAGCCCCAAAAACCCGAAGTTTGAGTTACGTTTTCCGAAACAAAGAAACTAATTTTTGATATGTGATCAAAGCCGAGCGAAGGATTTGTGACAGGTCGCGCCATGGTCCGGGGGAGATTACGGGATTAGACAACTCAAAAAGTTGCTACCTTAGCCTAAATGATGCTGACTGCTGATATTTACATAGCAGTAGAGACTGACAAGTCTATATCATTGGTAAAACTTGAAGAAAAACTGTGTATATTAGTATTACTGTATACAACCCCCGACGCGATCACCCGGGGTCAACACCAATGATCATCTCGATATAGACTTTCCCAAGATGACGTCGATCCCATCCACATGCAGGCTGCTGTCAACAAGGTTTATCCTATTTAGCAGATGTTTACTAGTGAGTAGTGCTAGCATAGTTTGTTCGATGACCCAGAAACCAGGAGGTCGGGTCCGCCGACTAGGCTTAAGTGACAGGCGACAGGAGGGATCGATTCGACTCATATTTCCTCGCGCCTTACTGGATGCCCTGCGTGATCGGGTATCCTCCTCACATTCCAGTCTGATTTGAGACAGCCGAGATGCAGTTGAGATTCAGATCTTGCCTCAGTAAAAATTCGAGCCACAATAAACTACTACGTGGTACTACAGTACATACTACTGCATGTATGCATGAAGCAGATCCCAAACACACTCCACTCCCTAGAAAATGAGATCATGATGAAAGAGGATCCCCATCAAATTTGACTCAAGACTTGAACGAGTTATTGAAAACGCGAATTTGAGATGCGCTGACCGCTATGACCTTCTTTCATCCAGCAGGAATTAAGGTTACTCTTCGACTAGCCACTCCACAGACGGACTTAACCCATCGATACCCCAATGGTACAAGCAAAGCAAAGTCATTGGTCCAAATATAGTGATCGTCCATACCCAAGTACCGGGAAACCTGGTTGCACGATGACAAATTCCTGCATGTGTACACAGTAGTTGCATTGGTGCTACGCTGAACCGCCTCTTCCCGCGGCTCTGGAGCAATTCCTCCGGTCCATTCCCCGGGTCCCAGGATGGGCTTTCCCGATCACAATGAAGTGCGCAAGTGTCTGGTGCGAGATCCAATGATCTGCATCCCTACTCCATTTCATGCACGATCTCGAGATCTTGTAAGGGCATGAGTATGGCGATCCGTCCAGATTCCAATTACACTATGGAGTATGTGTCCATGCCTGGGGGTGGCTGGGGTGGACCTTTCCCCTTTCTGTGCTTCAGTTTCTTCTATGTTTACACCGTTCTTTGGTCAGATCTAGCTGATGATGGCTTGTCTGTTACTCAGAACATGTACCAATGTTTCATCTGCGATATAAGTACGGAGTACGATGGTAATCAGATAGCAATCACCTCAGGCTAGGAAAATATCGAGTAAGGGAGCGAACAAAGATTCCTCACCGATCCGCCGGCCTCGATCTCGCCCTTGAATGACAAGCCAATCATGAAAACCTACTCCGTGTTAGATCGAATTCCCACCACGAGGCTGAATCCAGATTCTATACTACAGTACAGTGCTCCGTAGTTCCATCCGGCCTGTTCACCGAGAAGGTATGGGGCATATTAGGTCAATTTTGATGGGTGGCTATGTAGGTAGCTGGATTCTTGGTCTCTGCTTGTTTGAATCATGCTGTGGCGTTTCCCATTCACAGACTAGACCTATAAGCCCCGGGATTGACTCCTGTTTGAGTCTCTGTGGCTGCAACTCCGAGACTGCCACTACAGTAAAGGTTTCAACCCCTAGAAATAGATCTACTAGTGAAAGTTTGCGAACGCGTGGCGGAGAGCGTCCGAACCTAAACTACCGTGTATCATGCCTACTCCTCGGCAGGATCGGTGTCAAAGAGTGTCACATTGATGGGCCTGCAGGGATCCTCTAACTGTAGCAAAACTGCTGCCCAATTTTACCAGCGTACATAGCGTGGTAAACCCGACCCCTTCTGTAAGATGAGAAATTGAGCTCAAACTTCAGTTACAGGATGATCTCAAATCTGGGATCTCTCAAGAAAACTACGGTAAATGGTACCAGAGACACGAGATGAATGTGAAAGACTCGAGTGCCCCATTGTTTGTTGTATACAGTAAGTATGTATGCCCTATTCCATAAAGAATTCGGCTTATGGATCGCAGGTATTTGGCCGACACATCTGAAAGACGCCCCACCTAAAGGAGGATCTGTGATGGCATTTCGGGGCCGACATCTACACAAGACTGTGCCATTATTGCCTTGAGACCCACTGAAGCGGATCCAGCGCCCGTCTTGAATTTGAAGTTGGCGTGGCGAAGGGCGGATTTAGGGCGATATTGAATGAGCTAGCTAGGTTAGCGTCGAGCTGAATCCAAAGGACAAAACGCGATACGCGAGCCGCAAGAGTAAATACTAGCGATGCTAGTGCGGATCGAAGCGGAAGAACTGCAATGTCAACGAGATGAAAAGGCAGAAAAAAAAAAGAAAAATCATGTCACATCGCAAGATGGTCAAATCCCGGTCCCCAACACCACGTCAGTCTCTTCCACCCCAACCACCTCCACCTCCCTAGCGGATGCAGAAATTATCAAATCAAATTAAATCGAATAAAAATGTCAGATATCATATGCAACTGCACATTCATATGTACAGTGTGGAGTATTAGGGACAGCCCTAGGTTGGTCATGCTTATGGTCATGTCATTCATTATGTACGGAGTAGACATACATAACTGCTTGAATTCAGCTCCTACATAAAAAGAAAAAAAAAATCAAAATCAAAAAAGAAATGAAAAAAAGAACAGGACATCACTGGGGGATTCTCCGTGATCTGACGTACGGCAGACCAGAGCGTGGATCCGGCGCCACACATCTCGAAGGAAGTGGAGAATTCCAATAGAAGAACCGTCCTGATGCACTGAGGGATCAGCCAATCTGACTATCCCTGCCCGCCACCCATGGATACTACCACCTCGTCCATTTCCTGTTCGTCGATCGATCTCCGTGCCCACCGATCAGAGGCTTGTGGTTAGGATCCGATCCGAGGGATGTCAGTCATGTTGTCATTCTTTCTTTCCTCCCCCCCCGACTTCTACTGTACGATCCCATCTAGAATTTCTCCGTCCTGGACCGTATGCCCTTAATATCATAAGAATCTGGCCATGAATCTAGGACATCGCTAACATCTCGCACAAGAGGGGGCCTTCGTACATGGGTTATTACCCACCTGGGATAAGCTCCTCGGGATGCACGATCGAATGGTAACCAGTCGTAGGCCATGACAACCTTCTGACACCCAAGCTGGGTGGTGGGACCTTCGGTCTAGTGAGGGACATCTGGCGATCTTTTCCTTGGACACGGGGGGTGGGAAGATCCACCTGATGGTTTGGAGAAGTTGGTTTGACTTTCTTACCAAACACTCGTACCACTTCCTCTTACTGCCTAGCATCCTAGGTCAATATTTGGGTGAGGTTCGGCGTTCCATGCAAGTGGACAATCCTTCTTTTTTTTTCTTGTCCATTTCCTTTGCCCACCTAACCCTAACTTGTAACTGTACTGTCGAAATTTGGTGCACATGCTGGTTTCCACCATAAAAAGCAAATTTCTGGTCAAGTATTTGATTTAATTAACTTCAGCCTGACTCAGGTACATCGTGAATGGCAGAATGTCGTTCTCCACCTTGTCTCCCCTCCACCACCACCACTCCTCCTCCTCCTCCCCCCCCCTGCCTGAGACTCTCTGCGGCTGTTGCTGCCGGCGTCCTTGTTCCCCCTCCTTTCCCCAACTTTGTCGGTATGCAGCCGGTGAAGACCGAGGATTGCGACGTTCTATATTTGATTTATTATTATTATTATTATTGAAAAAATAAATCTAATGTATGGGGCATGGTACCTGGCCCTTGAATATCGTTTCCGAAACAGACATGAATTTCAGAAATTGAATCCGATTTCTGAGATCGGATTACACTGCCGTCCCAATACCGAGGTATTGGTTATGAAGGCGCCAAACCATGTCAGTCCCAAACTTGGATTTTGGGGTAGAGATGAGAACTTGAACCTAGGAACCATAAGCAGCCTAGTAGCAGGGCTTGTCTCTTTTTCCTTTTTTTTTTGTTCTCTTTTTTTTATCTGGTCAGATCCGAGCAATCCTTTGGCCCGTAAAGTTATAGTTCCATTTCAAGATTGTCATTTTTGTTATTGGGGAAATACAATAATTATTTCCAAAAATAAAAAATAAAAAATGAAACCCCCCAAATTAAATCAAATTGGATTCCAAGAAAAGAAAAACACCGACCAACCGGACAACCCTATACCTTAAAAGAATCATCATCATCGACAAAAAATCAAATATAAATTAATTACAAAATAGCGCGGGTCCGGGGGGACCAGGAGTTCCTCAAGGGCCCGCCACCTGATAGATCCTGGCGCTAGCACGACGGACTATTCCAGCTTGACAGGAACAAGAAGAGGTCCTTGGCACTATCTGTCAAGGACAACCTTAAGGATACTCCATAAGGTTCTTGATTTACACCCCTCTTCTCCGCTCTGCATGCCTTGAGGATACGGAACAGTCCTGGTACTCCGTAGTTTGTGGCTCCAAGTACCCACTCATGCCCACGATCGTCATTTTTCTGGGCCCCCCCTGTTCTTGCTTTTCCATGGACATGTAACAGCTGGGTCTTGCGTCGGAACATGTCTCTTTTTTTAAAATGTACAGTGCCCTGCATTATTTGGGGCGTTCGGAATCGCTTCTGCCCTCATTCCCCAACCTTGCATAATCTTGGCTATCCTGCGATGTCAACGTAAAATCAGCCTGGTTTCCCAGGTGAGTTAAACATCCATATTCGCCCCAATCTGCCTTTCATTTCCCTTCCTCTCGACTCCCCCTCCCCCTTCTCAATCTTACCTACTTCTTCCTAAGTTGGAGTCCAAGGGTGGACCGGCTTCGTGGATTTCTTTTATACATCAACCAAGAGAACTATTCCCCCGTTCTAATCGTGTTCTTGTGACTTGCAGTTACTCTTTACTTGTGCGACACGTTGATCATCTTATATTACACCTCTACATACTATTCCGTCTATGTCACAGTCCCGTGAGTTGGACGAGGATACCGACATGTCTCTTTCTTATATCAGTAGAGCGCCGGCTAGCCACCCTCAACAGCTACCATCATTCCGCGAGGTAAGTTATTTGACATTATAAAGGGATTCCGCGCGCGATGCGCCGCTGCTATATATCAAAAGTACCATTTGACCTGACCAGTTTCCACAATTCAGCTTCTTCCACCACACCTTCACGATGAGATCGATTCCTCTACATTTCAACATGCGCGTCAATCTCAAGAACGTCCTTCATCTGGCCATGAGATGGCTGCCGATCCTCGCTCTATTCCCGGATATGCTTCAACACCATCGGCTCAAATGCCCTATGGCGAATACCCCCGCGATTATACTACACGTCCTGTCGAACACCCTCCACGGCCAATGAGCGACCACATGCCTATGAGAGGCCAATCACCGATGTTACCTCCAATTCGTGATATAGGCTCCATGCCTGACCGTCAGGGATATGCAGACAGCCGGATGGCCCCTCGATCCGATCCCTTCGCACATGAATACCGGGGTGTTCCTCCCATGTCAGCTCCCATGTCAGACCGCCGCAACCCAGAACCACTTGGTGCACCTGTGATGCAGACCCAGTCACATCACGCTCATCCAGCAATGGCCTACCAAGGAGACCCAGAACAGATCTCGCCACAGATGATGGCGCATCCAAATCAAGCCAATTTCGGAATTTTGGGGGATCCAGTTGATCCACGAACGAGACGCCGAAGAGGCAATTTGCCTAAGCCCGTGACGGATATTTTACGGGCCTGGTTTCATGAGCATCTCGATCACCCTTACCCAAGTGAGGAGGATAAGCAAATGTTCATGACTCGAACGGGTCTAACGATCAGCCAGGTAAGAGCCGTGTCCGAATCGCTTCGCCGCTCAGTATCATCTGCAGCAAATTCTAATACATTGACTTTGCAGATCAGCAACTGGTTCATTAATGCACGAAGGCGACAATTGCCAGCCCTGCGCAATCAAATGCGCAGTGGTGCGTCAGACCCAGACTCGTCTAGGCAATCCCCCTTTAGCGACATCGACGATCATTTACCATCTCCTCGCCATTAGAACCATTTGGTCTCTATTTCGATACGCATATCCACCCAAGCTTTTTCTGACTTGACGGCACTGGAAGGCCTAACTTGGGCCTTGCCTTACTTTTATTCTATTTCCTTTTTCTTTCATCTATCACGGCCTTACTTATATTTGCTCCACCTTCGACATACGTTACACGGCATATCGCAACGTCAGCGTTCATTCTGATTACGACCGGGAATTTACTTCTCCAATTTATTTCTTTTAACGAGTTACGGGGTTCTTGGCTTTTTTTTCTTTTATCTTGGAACATGGCAAAGATGGATGGATAGACTGGTATTGGCTTCTATATGTTATTTTGACTTTTTTATCTTCTCATATGTGTTCTTATTATGCTTCGAGACTGGTTGATTTCTTTTTATTTTTTGTTGCTTGATTCTGATTGTACAGGACTCCTTGCTTGCCAAGAAAAGTCCTCAGATATCATTTTGATACCCTTTTTTACTCTCTGGATGCTATGTACCAAGCGGGCTGACTTTTGCTGGGACAACGGGAAAGGGGATACTTGGGAATTCGCATGGAAATATTTTCCCCCATTCTCCTTTATTGAATTGCTTAAATCTCGTCTGCCTGGACCTTGACATTATGTCGCATTGCACCTCACTTCATGTCGCGTGCCTTGTGTATCGCCAGACAGAAAGGACCCGAAATTGCATTACTAGGTGTTTTCTCGGCTTTAGTGACACATAACGGAGTAGTATGGCATATCTTCATTCATTTACAACCTTCTCTTTCCCTCTTCCGTCAGTGTGAGTAGTTTCGACGATCCTAGGCTTATTATTGCACGCATGACGGCAACGTGATCGGATTTGATGAAGCGGCACGCGGTGGGCCGTTTACCCAGCCAATCTTAACTGACGATCTCCAGTATTCCTCCCCAGCTGTAAGTCAGCACCATTTCCAGCTTCACAGTCTATCCGCGACCCCCCGAAAATCCTGAATAGCTTTGTTTCGAGAGGATTGTGGCTGACACGACTAACTGCTCTGAACAGTGGAACAACAGGGGATGAGCTTGGACCGGAAAATAGTTGCCTACCGATATCAATTTGGGGCAAAGTGAATTGTATTGTACGGGGGTACGTGCTCTCTCCATTGACATGGGAGTCATTCCTTTGAAACCAATTCCCCACGAGAATTGCCCTGTACGTACTCCATCAGCCATCACGCAAGAGTCTCAGTCTTCTTTCTAGTCCCTCTTCAAGAAGGAAATTACATCCCGGATCTGCCTTTGACAGATGCCGGATCGACCTCAATATTGGGTCCGCAAATTTCAGACCGTGGATCCTGTTTCCTTCAATCTCAATAATGGACCACTAGAACCACTTCATGTCCCGACCTGCCACTTAGACCCACTGGCCCCGACAGATGCCTCCCTAAAAATTCAAAATATGATCGAAATCCATCATTTGTCAGATCATCTTTTGAATGACGTTGGTAGGCTCCTCATCTTTGTCTTTAATCTTTCTTCCCTCGGGGAGGCTACCCTTTTTGACAGCGCTTAGGGTTCAGTTCGTCCGCGCGGTTATGTGACTTGCCGAGACCTCGATGATCATGGTGAGCTGTCACATTTTCTCCAGATCTGATTCTAGACTCGTATTTTCCACCAATTCTGGGCTTGATCTTGTATATATACATACATATGAGCATCGTACATGCGATTGAGACTTGTAGGTCAATTCTTGGTCCGATATGGTTCGGGTCGGGGCGGATGTGTGACAAAGGATGAAATCTCGGAAATCGGTATGCGAGCCCCAAACGAAGTGCACAGTGATTGGAAACTGGGAACGAGATACGCCAATACTTAGAGTTCAGCTCTTGTAGGCGACCAACATGTCTTGGATTTTCCTTTTACCCGTACTAATTTCGTATCGAGGAGACATTTTGACTGCGGACCCAGCCACGTGAATTCTCCGGATTGTAGTCTGGCTGTCCCACAATGCTTAGATGATCTGCTTCCATATGGAGAATTCTCGGTGCTATACTCTTTCGGATTAGTTTATGTTGTTGAAAGCCCCATCTGCGTCTGCCCTAGAACGCGCATGGGGAGTGTAGGGCGATTCAACGCCGTGATACGTGGAGCCATACTTCGTTCTTCCACTTTTTGACAAGGATTTGACTCCTTAGTGTTTTGCCCACTTGTGGTCTCATCTGAGACAGTCAACCGAAAGGAATGTCAATAATTAATTTGCTAAAAATATTCAAGACACGCTAGAAGAACTTTAGCCCCTTATTTTTCAATTAAAACTCGCCCGATAGAATGAAAGCAACTGCAATCATAAGTGAAGCGCAGATTCGTGCCAAGGCATGTCGGATCTCATGGCATCTCATACTAGGCTAAGTCAGAGAGGACAATCAGAATGTCGATCGCGGGCTTTCGGGAATAGCCATGATCATTCTTATTGGCACATCTGCAAAAACATACTATGTATATGGTCGATCTAGATTGGGTATTAATCTGGTCTTTTCGGGTGGGGGCCTCATACAACACATCGCGATGTGCATCAGGGAGTACATAAGAGACAGGGAATGAAGACCACTTCGGTACTTCGTAAATCCATACAAAACACAACTAGAGCACGAAGGACCACTCGCGATGTACGAAGTACGGAGTCCTGTAGTATGTACGGAGTAAGTATGCATGCATGCATGCAGGAAAGGCTCCATAGTTCCCCGGCATCGGCCGCGGTTATGCATCTCCTAACCTCCAGTCACATCCAAATCCCGGCGATTTATGAACTACTGTATCACCGGAACAAAGATCCAGCAGTATCTTAGTGGTCTATATGAACAAACAACGACAAGGGTCATAGCCCCTTCTCTATATCTATGTACATATTGAAGGTGATATCTGATATTATTCTGATCCATCACATGGCGGTGAGTTCGGATGTCTGCTACAGCGCACAACGAGGTGGCACAACTGGTTGACAGCTGCGAGGAATATCACGTTTGAGTTGGTGACAGCAGGCCCGTCAAGAGTCTGGCTTTGGTCGACACATTTCGAAGCTGTCAATTCTACAAAATGTGAGCTGTCTCATGTCAACATTTAGCGCTGGTGACGATCGCGTGCAGATCGATCAGGTGTTCGTGATGTGTCCGATGGTCAATGACCATGCGAGCCAATCATAACTAGCTATGCCAAATGACCTGCCTTTCAATGTACAGTAGTCCACATGTGGAAAATGGCAGTTCTATCAATGCACTTGGCCCTTGGAGTTCGCGAGACAAAACATGACCTGTCTGAACTTTTTCCCGGAGTATCGTACGACCTTTTGGGCTTCCTGGTATTGATCATCTGTTGATCATCTCAACAATTTTCATTCGGTCCATGGCCATGATGTAGACATCTAAAATTCAGGTCTGGAAAAATTTTCCCACCAAAGGAGGTTCGACCAAAACTACGGCGCTACTGCGCGTGCAATCAACGGCTCTGTCAAAGGTTTTAGACAAAACTATTGAAATTTTTATGGGTCTGTCTCTTTTCACAATGATCAATGATCGCCCACTGCCCCACTGTTCAACACGTAGCAAAATCAATAGTGTCGAATAGCCTTTCCAGAGTTACACTCGGACGGAGACTTCCGGATCGGTCGATTTGATGAATCCTTCGAGAATTATCTTCGGAAGATTTAGCGTCCAATTCTTTCAGTATTGAGTTGGACATGATTAAGAGCTAGTATACCATGTACAATAGGGCTCCAATAGGCACCGGTTTCTAGATTTAGTAAAAGTGGGGTGTCTCAATATGCAATTGACGGAGTAATGCCAATTCAGAACTCGGCATATCCTGGATAAGCTTCTCGGTCAGCAGTGATATTTTAGACACTATATGGGAATTATATGCCAAGACTCAACTCGCATGAGTAGGCGACGTCGATATCCTGGATTCAGGTCAAAGTCACCGACTTTTCCCTTGAATTTCCTGTCTCATGTCGCCAAAAACCTGCTCAAATCCTATAATTCTATGATTTCTGCAAGGGAAGCCATCAACGCACGATCGCACTTACGATATCATATTGGCATACCCCTGGTTGCGATGTGAATTATTAGACCGCAACTTGAATCCAACGATTAATGGTTCATGTTGTGACACAGCTTTACAAAATGAACCGTTGGAATGAACACTAGCTTGTGCATCCGCTGTGCAGCGCCCGACCAGCATCCTGCAGAGAGAGATGCTCCAGCCTTAGTGAAGCGGTAGTGAAGCGTCCTTTTAGGTGAAGCTCAAGATTTCCCCATTTGGGCAGCTACGAGCCCTAGAACTACCAACTATACAATGCATGCAGTATTCCATCAAAACCATTTTAAGAGAGAACCAGCATGTATGTTACAACCATAGATAACAAGTACCATAAGAAATTCATCCCAATCATCCTTTCCCAAACTTTCCAAGATATCAGGTCGCTGCTGCACATGAACTGGGTATTTCAGTACGTCGTGTATCCGACTCGTGGGGGTGTTACAGTTATTTCAAGGATATTGAGCATCAATGAAAACTGCTTTGAATTCATCAAATGTATCGATGATTTACTTGTAATAATTCGGTACCTTCAACCCCTTGAATTCAAACGACGTATTCTCGCGTCGATCAATAACTTTCTTGTGATGCACATCCTTCACTCGGGCTCGAACGTATTCGGTTCCTGTAGGAGCAGGTGTAGTGGAATTCTTTTCCTCCTCTGTGAGCAATCCAATGCGCTCAAGCAAAGGAGACGGTACAGTCCTCATAATGGTATCCTCACCCGGCCTATTGAAATAAAGCAATCCGAGGCGTGGAATATCGATTTGATCTTTTGGTGGCGTAACAACGCGGTGTATCGTAGATTTGAGATATCCTTGACATTTTTATTAGCTTAAGTACTTGTCATCAAGCCCGCCAGGATTTACTTACCATTGGTCAAGAATGACAGTGTATCAGCGATGTTACATGTAATGCCACCTTCAACAGGCTTCACGAATTTCCATTCTCCCTCCGGGGTTTGAATCTGTAAACCAGCTACGTTTTGAGAGAAGAGCAAAGTCAAGCTACCAAAATCTGTATGTCCGCCCTTGGTATAGCCCTGTGCTTTGTCCCATTCTTCTTGGGTACGGGTATTATATATCATATAACGCAGGTGATCATCGGAAACCCTGTCGTAGGCATGGGCCCGCAGTAAGTAATCCTCAGGTAGTTCCAGAATAATTGACATGAGAATGAATAGCTTTTGAGCAACTTTCTCGAAGAGATCACGGCTGAAGCTTGCAATCTCGTCATAGTTTTGGCGTGTAATACGATGCTTCGGGACATCAGCCCATTCGGGAATGTCCTTTGGGATGTTCAGCTGTGGTAAAAGGCATTAGACAAAATCTTGCAAAGGTTAACAAGATAAAATACCATCTCTACATTATCTTTCACCCCAGTGTCTCCAATCCATCTTTCGTTCTCACGGTATCCAAAATACTCGCCTTCGGCAAAGTTGCAAGGAAATCTCCGTTTTTCCTCCAATGGTTCTTTGAAGAACGCATTACCAATACTGAACTGACGCAGAACTTGTTCATCACTGATTCCATGGCCAACAACTACCCAGAAACCTACTCGCGTCACAGCGTCATGCAATTGTTTTGCAAGTTGCTCTTTTCCCCCGGGCTGGTCGAATAGCGATAGATCGATCTCAACCAGCGGAGCCCAGTCAAGCTCCTCTCTAGTGGGCTCCGGACGTCTCCATGTTTTAACAATCACCGTATCTGTTGCGGTGTCAATTTGCTCTTCAATAGCAGACGGCGCCATCTTTGCGTCTGAGTTTATACGGCAATTCAGTATAACTCTAGATGGTTACGATGCGATGAGACCGAAGTTATATCTATGTAAGGTTAATCTGACTTCAAAGATCCATTCGAAACTATCCGAGCAAATGATCATTCATCCGAATGCCGTTGGATTGTGAGAACGCGGGGTCTCGGATGTTATCATTTTTGCTCCGCATCACGCTATAGCCATGTGTATATCACGGCAGTGTGTTGCCGAGAACTTACAATCTTCAGGAGAACTTGAATCAGTGTGTAGCTACTAGTATTAGAATCCCATATGGATTCCTATTGAAATCTATACTTGAATCATGTCAGGATTGTTCATCGAAAGCTAATCCCATCTTCTTCGTCGGATATTCCGTACAAAAGAACACGGTATTGCACTATGTGTTAGTAATTGATAGTATCAGTCGCCCTGATGTATGTCTCTACATTTCTAGCTAGTGCAAATTCAATTTTAGCTGAAGCTGCTCAGATTCAATTGCCGACTCAGAAATACCTATTTCTGACTCGTAGGTAAATTTCCAAGAATGCCGCAATCGGGCGGCGGTATGAGCAAGATATGTTATTTAATTGGCATAAATGCAGACGGATAATAATATGTCGTGCTTTGAATCTTACTACTCGTAGAAGTATCGCATGGATTACCTTCAATCTTGCCACTACAAGAGAAAACAAAAAGACTGATCATTGAAATAGATATCTCGATGAGTTTTCGGTGAATTTGTCTAAAATCGACGAACGCCTAAGTATTTCAACCACGCATATAATATTTAGCACTCGAAGGAACATTGGGCACGATCAAAGTACCGCACAGGTACCTCAGGTACTAAATATGACATCGGTCAAAGGGGAAGGGAATGTTACTACCACTAGCATCCCTTCATCGCCGCTCGATGAGCCACATCGCGATGATGTGAGCATTAAAAATGACCCTCAATTGGAAAAAAGAGTGATGCGAAAGATTGATTTTTGGCTTGTCGGGTTTTACTCCTTGGTTTATATCTTTCGTGTCATCGATTCCCAGAACTACGCCAACGCTGCTATCATCAACCTGGAAGCCGGCACAGGAATCAAAAAAGAGCTCGATTTTAGCCCATCGCAGTGGGCATGGACTCAATCTATATTCTCCTACAGTTACCTGATTTTTGAGCCTTCAAACACGGTCCTCCTCAAAGGAATGAAGCCATCGAGATGGATGTTCGTTCTTATCCTTTCTTGGGGGATATGTGCTTGTTCTGCTGGAGCCGCACAGAATTTCCAAGGAATGATGTGTGTTCGATTCGCGATTGGACTGGCAGAAGCAGGGTTTTATCCAGCTGTTCTCTATCATATGGCTTTCTGGTATAAGCCATCAGAGTTGCCGTGGAGAATCGCTCTCTTTTATTCGCTTGGTCAACTATCTAGCGCATTGAGTGGATTGCTGGCATATGCCATCAGCTATATGGATGGAGCTGGCGGGCTGTCAGGTTGGAGATGGCTGTTTATTCTGGAGGGTCTTCCTGCCATCATTTTGTCCGTGGTAGCATTATTTGGTCTCCCCGATTATCCAGAGACTGCTCGCATGTTAACGCAGGAAGAACGAATCTTCTTGCAAGGTCGTCTAGCCTCTTCTGCACCTTGTGGCAAAGATAAGAGCTGGAGCTGGGCCGATGTCAAGGAGCTTTTCTCTACTCCTACACTATACACATTTTCTATATTTTGGATTGGACACGGTATTGGCGGATTTGGTGTAAATTATGCACTGCCTACTGTCATCTACGAACTCGGCTTTACTTCGACGGCCTTTTCTCAATTGATGAATATAGTAAGTCGAGCAAAGTGTTTCTCTAAGAGGTTTGGAACAAGAAGCTGATATAGTTAAAACTTGATAGCCGCCATACGTCGCAACCTTCTTGTTTCTGAATACCCTTGGTTACCTGATTCACAAGGGTTGGATCCGGCCTTGGACAACTGCAGTCGCGAGTAAGTATCATCCCATTATACCACCTAATTATCGAATGAACTTCTTCTGATGCCATATGCAGTCGAGAGCACAATCATTATCTGCTATATCATACTCATAACGGTCCCAAATTCCATCGTGAAGTACATCGGTCTGATAGTAGCCACAGCTTGTGCGGGATCTGCCTATCCTGTCATTTGGCCAGAACGGATTCGCGACCTCGATGGAACAGTGGCTTCAGGTATCGGTATTGGCCTCACAAACGCCATGGCTCAGTTCAGTGGAATTGCAGGCCCTCATATCTATAGCTCTGTTTTTGGTCCGACCTATCGTGTATCTTATATCATCTGTCTCTCCTTCCTCTGCCTGGCGATCTCGGGGATATTGGTGTCGTGGTGGCTTGTTTGGCGAAAAGACGAAAATATTCGGAAACAAGAAGCTGCGGTTAGAGCTCTACACGAAGATGAAGCATAAAGATTGGTCGCTTTTACGATAATATATATATATGTGTGTGTGTGTGGTCTTTTTTTCAGGACATAACGCTCGTGGAGTCTCTGTGATAAATGGGAACTATCCTACTAGTTCCGTCGGGTCATGTCAAGTGATCAACTGGGCAGATGAATGGACACGCTTGAGGGATTTGCACTCAAACAAAGCAAATATCTCTCTGAATCATGACTGCTGCTTTGTGAATCTTGGGGAAACAAGTGAAAATTTAATTCAGAAAGCAACGTGCTGGAGTATCCTATATTGTTAAGGCGTAAGGCATCAGGAAATTTGTTCATCGCATTCATGCATGAAAAAGAACGTCTGTACACTACAGTCATGAGGGAAACCTGCTATGTCCCTTAAGGCTTCGTGAGCTTTTCCTTAAGCTGAAACATGGAGACCGCCATAGAATAGCCACGCGTACTGCTTAATTTTCTCTGCAGGCAATCTCTGATCAAACACGCCGTCTAGTAATAGAGTTTGAATTAGACTACCGAGATGATATAGTTCATACTTCTTTATAATAAACTCCCGATCAACTAGAGATGTGGGACCTGATGCAAGGCCTGGCTCTGCAACAACAAGTCTTGGCATCTGAAAAAGCGTTCACGTTGTGGTTTTTCCTTGACCTCTGCTGGCTGTGCAGGTAGTACTTGGTGACAGTGTGAGGGGTAAGGAGGAACTTGGCTTTTCCAAGACATCAGCATGAAAGACGAAAGTCACCGAGCAACCCCGAAAAGTACGTATTCTCAAAAATTGAAAATTGCTGCATGACGCTGTCGCTGGAGGGATTTCCTATTCTCTTGGATGTTGAATCGACAGATGTTTGCATGCCCTTACTAGGGCAGCTCGATAAGGAAAGAGGCCCGATTGGCTCATTTTAGAAAGCTTTCAAGGGATTGATATTGTCAAAATCATTTATGATAGCAGACTTACGCAGAGAATAACAAAAACAACTCTGTAAGATCTCAGCCACCACACAATTGAACTCTTATCTTTGCTGCAAATCTCCCGCAAATCGGCCTGGTCCGCTTGGGACCGGAATTTCCGATCAGCTTTGGATTTGGGGCTGGCAAAATACCCTGAGTGTTCCGTGTATCTGGAATATACATATACACCTCGAACTCCCCAAGGTCGGTACTTTACCCTTTGCTCACTGATCGTCTGAGATACTTAGTTGGATTGATTTCGTCATTTGCACATGAATGAAATGCGCTTTAAATTACCCTACATTTAATTGAGAGGGGCGATTCGGCCTCAATTACTGTACATGAAATACGTACTCCGTAGAGGAATGGAATATCTTCTCCGCCAATGAGCAAATGGTCCTGAATATGATCTCATTCGTTCAAAAGGACAGCCCTGTCTCAGTTCTTGGAGATCTTGATGGCAGTGGGACTCGATTCACAGCTAGTGATTGGTCAAATCGCGGTATCGTGAAGTTTGGCTGTTACATTGACGGGGACTTTAAGTGATGGCCTGCATAAGCGCGCTCGGCGATATGTGAGAATCCTATTCTGTCCAATACCTTGCCATCGGCCTTGATGGATTGGATTGTCGGGAGAAAACACAGAATAAGTTATGGACTAAAGACCCTGCTTTGTATCCACATGAAGTGGATCAAGAGTTGCAAAGCTTGCGCCCAAACACGAGAATGTGATGAAGAGGGGCGCAACATCAGACCACTAGGGCATTGCTTGATAACAGTCAAGCCGTTATTCCCAGGCTTGGCGCGCGAATCGACAGTCGATCGTAATATTCTGGACAGGGGAATGCAGAGCTTGTGATATGCATAGATTGACACGGAGGACTCCGAGCTCAACGACGATCTGAAAATCATTTTCTATTATTCTGGAAACATCATGCACGCTACAAGTTCCATGATAACGATATATGGGACTAGACTGTCTACGTTCTCTTGATTTACCCCGGAATCCAAAGGAATATCAGCCAAGAGAGCCAGGCACGCCACCAGCCTAAAAAATTCGGCTCTGACCGCTATTTAATCCAAGGTCTTATATTGTGTTGTCACTAGTTACTATGAAGTCTACATAAGAAGGATCGCACTATGGCCTAATTAGGCAGGCACAAATGTGCTTGCAGGAAAAAACATATTGTCTTTCACAATGAGTGGATCTGACAGTGGAGAGAATTGGATGTACCTCGGATGAATGCTTGATATTGGTACGCCGACACTTCTGACTGACGTGTGACCTAGAGCACAGCCTGGCAAAACCCAAAGTAAGAATTAAATTGAATTAACAAAAACTTTGAAGACCGTTGATTTACGAACCATTTTAGGCCCACCCAGACTACTAGCAATCTATTCCAGGTTGACTAGTCATTGGTTTTGTTTGGTGTAGGGGCGCAACTAAATTAGCTTCCCCGTCTCGGAGGAGCCCTGGAGATATACGAACATAGTTGGAATAGTTATCCTGACAACTTCAAGGGAACCGCCCAAAGCTGGATATTCAACACGGAAAATTTAATCCTGCAAGCCAGTACCATAGCGTACTGTCGATTGAGCCGACGAATGATAGAATGACCAACCCAGGAGGGGGGAATTCCGTTCGATATGAACAATTGTCGCTAAGGATAAGGCTAGCAAGGATTCATGCATTAACCGGTTAAAGACCCGGCGTTAGCCGGGAAGTGCAAAGTTACAATGTCGCATTGCTTCGAACCATCTGCTGGTCCAATCCGGTCTTAATTGAAGCCCACTTGGAGACAATTGCACATGCTAGACCCAGTTGTGATATCCCGAGCCTTTCTCCTTTTTGCCTCACGCTCTTGGTACTTTCGCTCTCTTATACTTCGTTTCCACTTGTGTCCCCTATCTTTCTACACTTTGCTTGACCCACATATCAAATTGTACACGATGTCTTTTAGATGCATGAGATAATATCAACCCCACTTCGCATAATTCATGAAGAGAGAGAGACAAAATATGCACGGAAGTAAGCAGTCATTGAGAATTGAAAGACCAGGATTGTAATGGACATCTCTCGGCGGTATTTTAGTACTACTAAGTCCTTGAGATTGTGCGGGTGGGCGTCAGAAATAAATCCGCTCTTACAGCTTGCCAAGGAGCAATCTAGAACACATTTGAAAGACAAAAGGAAGCAAGCCCAGAAAATAGATAAGCCCAATGCCCGATGCAAAGGATCTGGTGATAACGACAATTATCCAAACCTAACCTAACAACAGAACCCCCCCATTCCTCCCCTCCCCAGACCATCCAAACCCTACTGGGAAAGGTGGCACTCAACCCCCTCCCGTCCGGAACGTTTCTAGACGGCTCACATCGGCGAACAAGGGGCCAAAGGAGCCAATGCGCGATAACCCCTCTCTTGCTCCGGGGGATTATGCAGTCAACGCGGTCATCGCTACCTTTCTAGAAGCCCGTCGTGACTGTTGAGATTGGTGGAGGGCCTCTACGATTACCCCAGGTCTACTGCAAGTGGATCACGTACCTGCGCACGCCGACGGAGTCGATATCGTCAGTCCTCGGCGGCTTGTCGCAATTGGCTAATGAGACACGGTCTCGTATCTTTTATAAGCCTCGATCTCTCCACCTGGTGAATGATCTCCGTGGATTTGAAACTTGGCTTAAGGGTCCAATTGTTGATCATTGTGCTCCCTCTGCCACTCTCCATCCTACCTGGTCAGATCTATTTACATATTCAATCCGCCCGATTAGATGGTTCCCTGACAGTATAAAAATATTTCTCGCTATGACGCGAACCGAGCCCGTCAGCAGCAATGCCTCATGGGAGACGAAAAGTATTGCCACGACAGACGATGGCAATAGAATGGATTCGGTCGGCCAGGATCCTAGACCTAGAGGGCGAATTCGCCGGTCGATGACTGCTTGCAATACATGCCGCAAGCTGAAGACGAGATGTGATTTAGATCCTCGGGGTCATGCATGTCGTCGTTGTCTATCACTGAGGTTTGTACTCTTCTCGTTATTCTTTGTCTATGCCCCATATTCATTCAACTTTTCCGGGTCACATGAAATATGATAGCCGTACTCGCCAGACGGTATGCAACTGAGAATACTGATTCATTCAAAGACTTGACTGCGAGCTACCAGAGACTCCCGACCGGCTCCAAGACCATAATTCGGCATGGTCTGATGCAAATTCAACCATTCCCACGATTGAGGAACGCCTACTCCACCTAGAACATGGAATGGGTGAAATGATCCATCTAATGAGACAGATGGTCAATAACACATCGAATATGGCTGGAAGCCCACACTCGCAAGTAGCGAGAAGTACGGATGATTCTACTAACGGGGAGAATGGAATGTTGCCACCATTCACTCTTAAACCCGTCCAATTCATCAAAGATTTGCAACTTGAATGTTTCAGCGGGCGAGAGACCCTATCCTCCGACAATGATATCATCGGAGATGTGGTTTCTCTGGGAATAATTGATATTAAGCTCTCTTACAAATTGATGGAATTGTGAGTTTAGTAGTTTTTTGTCGTTGACTATATTGCAGTTCCATATTTTACTAACGTATCCCAGATTTGTCGAGTACTACAGTTCATGGATGGCAGGAGATCAACCATCTACTATACAAAGATCTGATGCACTTCTGTTCAACACGGCATGCCTACTGGCCTCGCGATATCTGCCAGGCATGCCTGCAAATACTATCCATAACATCTCGCTTCAGGTCCAGAGTGCTATTACTCAGGCTATATGGAGAAGATCTTCATTGACAAATGATGTGCTTCAAGCACTGGCTCTTTTATGTCTTTACCCAACTTCAGGTCACAAAGAAGGATTCGTTGATGGCTGGTTGCTGAGCGGGATCTCGATGAACCATGCCTTGATTTCTTTTCGTTTTCTTAACGCTTCTCCTTCCAAAAGTGCTTTGACAGATGAAATACTTTTCCAAATGCGGCTTTGGAATATATTCTGTCTGACCCATCTGCAGTATGTCTTTGACTGTTTATTTGTGTGAGATTGCAACTCGCTAACAAAGTGCTAGTTCTGCTCTGGGCTACGGCCGCTCTGTAAATGTACAGATGCATTATTTGGACAACTGCGTTCGCATTCTTGATCATCCTCGGGCTACCCCTGAAGATGGGAGAATTGTTGCAGAGATTCAATTATATCGTATTGCTCTCAGACTTCAAAATTCACCTCATCGCCTTCGCTTTTCCGAGACGGAGTATGAGGAGATCGAGCGTTGGAAGATGGAATGGACACATCTATTCTGTAAGACACATTTATTGCTATGACTATTTATTCGCCTCCGCTCACATTTCGACAATAGCAAATGAAGGGAAATCGACTCTGGAGCTCGGCGTTTGGTTTTGTCAACTCATACTCCACAGAACTGCAATGCGACTGCATTCTGAGTCCGAGCAGCTTATATCAGAAACATGCAACAACGCCCGCTTGATCATAACGAAATCGCTTCAAACACGCTTTTCTGCCGCGCCTGGCTTAATAGACAATGTTTACTATGTCCTTGGATATGCCGCTCTTACCCTGTGTGATTACAGTCCCTCTGATCCACTAATCGATCAAGTCCGGGCTTTTCTTCTTCATCTTGCCCCAAGCAGTGACCACCTCGCCTATCGTATTGCTTGCATCATTGGCGAGGTTCAACGTCGTTATTCTGAAGCTGCAACGGCCGAGCAACCTTCACCCAATGCGAGCAATGCACTTTTTGTGACAACACAGGCACCTCGCACAGAAAACATAGACATTGGCCAGCTTATTCCTACCGGAGGAACTATGGACGGCATTATTGATGGGTATGCATGTTATGATCAGCTTATGGCTACTGGATATGTTCCACCACAGCAAGCATTTTCAGCGCCGGCCGTCTTCCAACATCCGGCACCAGTGACTGGCGGGGCTATGCCTATCAGTTTAGTCCCTCGGGCACTCCACGATTTTTGAGTGGAAAACCAACCGATTTTGTCGCTTCATCTTCTTACACAAGTAAATAGTAATGTTCATGATTTTGGGGATGAAAGGTTTGGGTATGGGGCATATGGGGCACGAGGCACAGTATTACGTGAAGACTAGGAGTGGATATGGGCTACTTCGGGACGAAAAGCTTTAATTGAGCTGCTGAGCAGCGATAAATGAATGAACTGATATTCTTTGTCTTGGTCATTTCATCGAGTCCAGCCAAAATGGCTTGTAAGGTGAATTTGGTCTCCATGACAACACCACTGTCATCTAAGTTCTTAAATAATTTACCAGCGAGAATGAAGAATAAAGGCGAAATGATATCAGACTTGGAGAGCGTTAACCTAGGGCTCAATTCCTACTCGTATCGTATGATCATGCTCTGTCTAAAGTAAGATTAGGAGCACAGAGAAGATCCCTCCAGTTCAGAGCTTGGATACAAGATACGTGGCTGGCCCTTACTCATAGACACAGGCACCCTTCCATCGTCTGCAACGGTGATATTCGAGCAGGTGATGATTTCAGTCAGTTTCGTACCAACTTCATAGCCCGTGTTAGGCAGGTTAAAATCATATCCATCTCCATTGGAGCCCTTGTTAGAAAGAATCGTGATGGTCTGTTTACGCTTGTAGCCCTTGCGCATTGCAATAGTAGTAGTGTCTTGATAGATGGGGTAATTCTAGAATTTGTATGTCAGAGGCTTGGTATTTTGAAAGAGGAGTGATCATACGGTACTCACCTTGTAAGAGAGATACCTATCGTCGTGGTTGATGGCATGCGACCGGATAGCATTTGCTTTCGCAATGAGCTTGTACAATGCACTATCTGTGTTGTATCCAGAGAGCCAGACTGCTTCACGGTTGTATGGATCACTGCCACCATTGTAGTGCTGTTCCTGACCAGCATAGATTATTGGTATTCCATCGGCCATGATAGTGAACGCTGCCACGTTTTTCGCAAGAGCCATGTCATCGGTGTAACTAGGGATTGTCAGTAAGCACTCTATGTATAATTGTTTGCTTGGAAAGTCAAAACATACGATGCAAAACGAGGGTTATCGTGGTTTTCGATGAAGTTTCCAAGTAAAGTTGAGTCGGAGCATTTGGATTTGACAGTATTGATCATATTGTAAAGATCACTCATACTTCCACTTGTCGATTTGAAGGCTTTGAGCAGCGGGAAGTAGCTATATTGTAACTGGTATTAGCTTCTCTGAAATTTGTGATTGAGGAGTTTTTCTCACTCACATTGGATAATTGAGGACTCCATCCATGACCTCTTGGTAGGGGCAAGTGTAGTCTGCATCGCCATCAAAAACTTCCCCTACACAATAAACTCCAGCAGCTTTGTTGAAACCCGGCCAGAAGTCCTTCTGGACATGTCGGACAGTATCAACACGTAGTCCATCGACTATTCAACGCCGTCAGTGGGAAACTTTTCGAGCCTTACACTGGCTTGACTTACTTGAGTAGTTTGACACCAATGATCCAACCCAGTCGTACCAAAGATTCTTAACATCTTCCCTCTCTGTATTCAAATCAGGGAGAGAGACCGTAGAGTCACCAAGCCAGCAATTCTGAACGTTGTCCTGGTTACTGTAGTCGGAGACTTTGCAGTAATCATGAAAGTACTTTTGTGAGTCAAAAGGATCAAAAACACTGTAGTCGACTGAGTCTCCTGATCCCTTATATCCCTGCCAGAAATATATTAGATCACTAATTCGAAGAAAACACCTGCTATGATAGAGTCACGAACCATGTGATTGGCAACAACGTCGACCATCATGTACATGTTTCGGTCGTGAAGGGCTGAAATGAGAGAGTGCAGATCATCGGCCGTTCCATATTCAGAGTTCAGACCATAGCTGTGAGATGGTCAGTCTTTTGTCGAAATGAACTTGTTCTCATGCTACTCACATGTCCTGCTGCCAGTATCCATGGTAAGCGGAACCATCTGCAGTGTTTCCTTCCATCTGAGCAGTAATTGGAGTGATCCAGATTGCGGTAAATCCCATTCCCTGAATATAATCCAACTAATATTCTATTAATATTGATTCAAGTGAACAGAGAGTAAATTGCTGCTAGTACCTTTTTCTCGATACCCTTCCATGTACCGCCGCAGTATTTCTGGTCAGAATTTAGCTATGATACAGGGAATTCAATGGACCTCGTCAAGACTTACGCCATATTTGGTGTCGCAACTTGCGGTGGTCGACTCATCAGTCCTCGCGAATCGATCGGTGAGCATGAAATAGATCGATTGAGACCGCCACTGGGCTGGAGTCGCAGCGATTGCCGAGCCGATTAGGCTGGCAAGAAGAGGAAAATACAAATGCATAATGTATTCGAAGACGAAGTACTGAGCGAATGATAGCCTCGCGAGTGAGACTGTAGTTTTGAATGTCAACCCAAGGAACCCTTGCGTTGAAATAGGGCTTTCAATTGGAAGCACTCACGAGAAGATCCCCAGCGAAGAAAATAACAGCCTGAAGATCGACACAAATTTCCTTCAAATGTCCGATCCTGGTCGCCTATATCTAAATTCAGATGAGGTGCAGTAGTGAAGCCTTCGAGGTTCTTAAATGAAGCACTTGACCCCCTATCAAGGGTTATTCAAGCACAACGCCAGGAAGTGGAACAATTCAATCCAAAACAACGAGTTCATGAAGGAAGCAGTAGACCATCGGGTTTTCCTCAATAAGGCCGAAAGCATCGATACGCGACGTGATTTGCTGAGTATCTAGATTTTATGCTGCCTAGTTCACCATATTGTCTCTGTTGATCCAGCGGGGGTTGTCGGCGAATTGAGAGCACAAACTAGCCAGGCACATCCATAGACACAAACACGCTAATTGACACAGCACTGTTAGGAGGAGATGTTTGGCTGCTCTTGGTTGGCTCAGATTCGAGATGAAAGGGACAATCGCCCAGACAAACAGTGAATCAATCAGGTTATCTGACCACCGACCTTAAATTTCCAGGGTTGCAGATGGGGTTGCAATTGGGGCCGGAAGCCGGTGATTGACCGTGATTGACATGGATATGGGGGCTGAAGTCGATCGCTTTCCTATTGCTGATGTATCCCGATAGACATGGTCCTTGTTAGACCTATGAAAGTTGTGTCTCCACGTAGGCCGAGTGGCCTGCCTGGATTAATTCTGATCTTTGTTGATTCCTTTATTGTCCTTTTCGAGCTGTTGTTTATGAATGGAGTTCTCACATCTAGGGATACCAATCATCTAGGCTAGAGTACGGGTACAGAAACTTCCTAGCAAGTAATTGACTTTCGTTTTGAATTTCACTGCTCATAGGGCACTACAAGATGGATCTACCTCATACCTTGAGAAAGGGTCGCTACAACTAGCCAAGGAACCGGTTTGTACTTGTCCCACGTTACAACTGAAGATGTTGTGGTGGAGACGACTAGTGTTTCTAAATTCGGATTTCGGCTATAACATCCTACACTGCAAGTTTATCGGTTTGATACCACGTGTGATGTCTCGGTTTCCAGAGCTTAGAGTGGGATTAATTGCAAGCTGGTCACTGATAATTGCCTTTACTTGTCGCTTGACAGTCAGATTGCAAACGGGACTACGATACTCGCTGTGGTCTTGGAATTTGGTGTATGCAAGATCGAAGGAATCAAATTAATTCATTCACACACAGTTTTCCAGCGCAGTATCAAGATCACACGCTTTCTTCTCGAAATACTATTCCGACCTAGTACACATTTACCACTTCAGAATCCACTTCTTGCTCCAAGCTCCCCCGGATGTGACATTTAGCAAGCCCTCAAGTGACAAAATATGCGACGTCGCATTGTAGTGCACCGAAGAGAATGGCACAGTTTTGCCATTAAGAGTCACAGAATCTGGACTCTTCTTGACACCTAATACCGTAACTTTGTCCAGCGCATTCTCTTCTTTCCAGTCACCTTGGGGAATCGCACTGAGACTAGACGAGGCTGCCTTAAACTTGATATTGAGAGTAGCATTTTGAACAAGGCTAACGCCATCATCAATGTATAGATCTCCCTGCGCAGAGCCACGAGCATCAAGGGCTGTCAGAAGCGACCAAGGTGAGTTACGAGACTCGCGGGTTGTCATGGCAGGTTTCTGCATGGGGATAACACTTCCACCACGTACAAAGACCGGGATGTGACCCAGAGGAGCAGGGATACTGGTGTTAACACCAGGCTCGGCCTGTACAGCAGACCCGTTGTACCAATCATACCAGATCTCACCATCCTTGACGCCAGGGAAAACGCCGTGAACGGTATCAACCTGAGGTGCCAGTGCAGGGACAATCATGAGAGACGGTCCCAAAAGGAATTGGGTATCGACACGGGCCAGCTGCGGATCATTGGGGAATTCCCATGCCAGAGCGCGCATGACTGTCGATCCGGTGGTATGGGCGAGGTGGAACAATGTGTAGAAGTAGGGTAGAATGGCGTAGCGAATCTTCATAGCATCCTTGGATGCTTGCATGACAGACTCCCATTGATATGGCTCCTGGCTGATAGCGGAGAGCGTGTTGTGATTTCGGTAGAAAGGGAAGAATGCAGAGAGTTGCATCCAGCGGTTGCAAAGCTCTTCGTCTGTATTGCCATTGAATCCACAGGTGTCGACGCCAAACATAGGAACACCGAACAAGGAGAATGAGAGAGCCTGCGGGATGGAGAAAAACATGTATGCCCACTTGGAGGCGTTATCCCCACCCCAATGACCAGCCCATTTTCCGGATCCAGCGAATGTCGAACGGCCGATTATGAATGGTCGCTTTTCGGGGGCCACGCCCAAGAGACCATTGTAGGTGGCGTTGAGAATTTGATGACCAAACAGATTGTGCACATCATATTCCTGAACACCGTCGGCATGGGTCGCATTCGGCGAGACGGCGTGTACAGCAAGATCATGGCCAGATTGATCGTGATTGATAACATACGGAGGATAGTTGATGTCACGTACTCCAGGGGTAGGAGTAGTCCGAAGGTAAGTCGCGCTGGAGGTAGCAGAGGAATCTGCTGTTGATGCTGCCGCCGCCTGACTAGATGAAGCTGCAGAAGCCGAGGCAGCTTCTGTTGCGTTCGTGATATTGAAGCTTTCTGGGTAGTCATAAATAATATTGCCGGGCTCACCAGGTAGCGAGAATCCGGGGTGCGCAGGGTTCATGCTCAAGTTCTTAGACCCGCAGCTTCCGACACAGAAAGATGACACCTCGCTCATGTCAATCCAGATACCATCAAATGCAACCTTCTTGTGCCAGTTAACAAGCTCATTGGACCAGAAGCTGCCTGCTTTTGGGTGATGCCAATCAGGGAACACGGTATATCCGGGCCAGACGGCACCAATATAGATACTTCCATCGGGGTTCTTGAGGAAAACATCTTCCCTAGCGCCACGGCTATAAGTTTCATACCTGTATGCGGGTGAGCGGATATACCGACGAGAAAAAGGGAAGCAAGCCAAAAGGTGGCCCATTGGTAACTTACGCGTCAGACTTGTTGTGAGGGTTGGGGATGTAAAGAGCCGAGTCAACAATGGGAATGTAATGGCGGCCACTCTCGTGAAGCTTTCCCAAGAATACTTCCGCCTCCTCATAGGAAAAACGGTTCTGGTCATTATCAAAGTCTCGGTACCCATGCATGTAGTCAATGTCATTCCTATAATATTGTGAGGTTAGAATTGTCCAGACATTTAGCATGAGGCTCCCACGAACCAGATGTTTTCGAGAGGAATTTCAAATTTCTCAAAGTTATCAACAACCTCTTGCATCTCTGTCCAGTTATTATAGCCCCATCGGCACTGGTGATATCCAAAGGTGAAGTACTGCTGCATTGCAGGTAGTCCGATGGTGCTGATTTGATAGTTCTTAGTGACTTCAGCTTGCGAAGGTCCAGCATAGAAGGTCAAGTCAATGCTACCACCAAGAGTACGCCAAGTAAGCTTCTTTGGTCCAGTAAGAATCTCCTGTCCATGGGCATTTCGCAGGAAAACACCATGGGAGTATGAAACATAGTCCTTGGACTGATCGATTTCGTCGCCCGACACGGGTTTTTTAGCACCTTTCTGAGAAGAAGCTTCGTAGTAACGGGTATCGAGGTAGAATGGGTGGCTTCCGTATACATTTCTATACTGGTTGTCAGTTCTTCTCTTTTCTTATCGTTTGTGGTTTGACTTAGGGTACACTGACGTGTCGATGGGATCTCCAATATCCGACGCATACATGGTCAAAGTCAAATTCTCAAGTAGGCGGAATTGTTGAATGTGCTCGCCCAGTCCATACAGATTATAATCCTCAGGAAGGACAGTAACAAATTCCGTAAACTGATTTTCAAAGACCAGGACGGAGCCGGTGGTGTCGAAAATTGCATCTCCAGTAGATTTGCGAATGACCTTGAAGCTAAAAGAAGGGACATTTGACCACTTGAACTCCAAGTCACTATTCGCGCGAGAGGCATGTTTGCTACTCTTCGGACGAGGTACAGTGTCCTCAGAAAGATGGTACCAGGACGCATTTGAAGAATCCACATGGCTTGGTGTAATCTGGATATTCAGACGATCGTTTGCCAAATACTCAACCAAGAAGTCTAGGGAGTCGATATCTGTTCCATATGCATTACACGCCTTGCCGGCCAATGCCAAAGTAGCCGAAACACCATTGGCTGACTGCTTCACATTCGAGGCTTTGTATCCTGGGCAGGCCTTTTGTGCGTTGATAGCCTCGGGATCATCAATGTTGGCGATCAGATTAGCCCCTTCGTCTGCAGCAGCGGGGATCGTGAACTGATGATATTTCGAGGATATGGAGCGACTGCTAGTACTCGACGCGAATGTCGAGCTGGGACTGGCTCCATAAACTGCCGGCAGTAGCCAAGCGCCAAGCAGGAGGTCTGTGAATCCAACCATGGCGACCAAGCTAGTCTTCTTGGCCGATTTGGTTCAAGAACAAAATATTCACTGTATAGAAGCTGGTTTCAAAACAAGAAGAGGAAAAAAACTGCTTCTTTTACTCCCTCTCTCCGCTCTCTTATAGAAAGAAGCTGGTTGCGGGGCCGATCACTCTGCAGCTCTTGTAGCACTACAGGCCCGAATACAATTCACCGACGGTAAATCTACCGAGTGCATCCCGAGTCCGAAGAGCCAAAAAACAAGCTCAGAGCAACACCTCAAAATTTCCGTTGAATCCCCGTGAGCAGGCTGGGAGACGCCTTCGAACACTAACATTCCTGTGCTCGAGTGGCTGAATGTTTTTGCGGGGTTGGGAGAAGGACGACATGGGGATATGCGGGGGCTGATCGTCGTCCTTACGCCTACAATGAGACATAGAATGAGACTGGCTTGTTGTTTTAACACGTCCCCCGAGGGTCTCTACCGTGGGTCATTGGTCTATAGCCCAGGATGGTAAGAGGGTCTTTGGTCTTTCAAGGAGACGAAGCTTCATGGTGAAGGTCTCTTCCATAAATCAAGGCTGTTGATTGGATAGTCGCCCGATAATTGCCCGAGCACCTTTTTAGTTAGTCAGAGGACGCTATTCCATGTTATTCCACGATGGTGCGAAAAATAGTACGGAGTACGTCTTCAGTGAACAGCCGAGAATCGGTCGGTTACATTAAAAGCAAAACTCCAAACCAGACCGCAAGAAAGTTGTACTTTGAGTTGACTGTAGAGGTTGTCACAGTAAGATCCTATTATTTTTTTATTAAAGACCCCGCGAATTCAGCTTAGAAGCGGAGAGTGGAAAGTGGATTATGCTTCGCCAGAGCTGCGGTTCGGGCCTAGTTGAATTCGCCCGGTGACTCTTTTCATTCTAGCGGCACAATTGAAATGAAGGACCCTTCGTGACGGCATGCTCGGTTCTTGAGTGCAAAGCATTTCCGGGCCCCTACTATGTACCTCTACTACCTCACCTTGCGTCTGGGGAATCTCTTCGCCGGAACCTCGGGGGTTCTTTGGGGATCTTGGGGAGATTTTTCTTTTCGTATAACTGAATTTCAAGCTGAGCACTGAACGAGAGGTGGATTCCGATAGAGATCCACCTTACACCTTGCTACTGTACACACTCTGCAGACGGTGGTATGACTTCAACGCGAGATTTCGTTAGTACATAACATGTTAGGGTTTCATTTCGGCTTCCCGAGGCAATCTCGGCATAGCAAGCCCTGACCATCAATGATTGATTCAGAGAAGCCTGAAGCGGTCGGATGATCGACCTGATTGGATCGGCTGGGCCATCCCCCCGAAATCCCAAATGATACTAAGAATGCGTCCGTTGAAGACTTGCGGAGACGTGGGTTTCTTCGTGGCCAGGCCGGCCTCAGCAGAGATTCCCATTATGTCCATAGTATTCACTATTTAGTACATAGTATGATCGTAATCGACTAGAAAATCGCGCATCGCCCCGCATTTCATCAATGGCCTTCGCTCAAAGGTCCATCCGGGGGTCCCACGGGGTGGACAGGGCGTGAAAGTAACAAGCTCAGGTCCAATAGGAGACAATGCATCCCGTCCCCAGGGTGTACTCTTACGTCGACTTGCTCGCCAAGAAATGATAAACAGGGGATCTCATCAATTGCTTCGCTTAGGTGCCGATGGCTTCTTACCTCATGGGTGTCTTGCATGATTCTGGAAGGAATTTTGTCAGGGACCTCGTGTTGATTGGTTTGAACCTCAAACAGACCAGACCCTAAACCTCATCTTATAGTATTTCCAAACAAAATTCCAAGGAGGGGAACATAACACCTAAACCTACGCCAGGGTCAGGCAGAAATCTCACCACTTCCAAATCCCAGATTGAGGCTATAGAAGTGCTAGACTAAGAACAGTGCCAAAGTAATATCAGGACCTTGCCGTGCATGGGCCTTGCGGGGTTGGAAATGTACTAACAAACTCCGCGCTTTTCCCCAGATGCTCTCCAAGATTTTATGAATTCATGCACCTTTTCAAGTTATCCATATAGGAGATCCTATCAACTTGATTGTTCTTGACTGTCTTGCTATCATGTCCCACGCTCTACTCTGACCTTTGACATTCTTCGAAGAGCGCGCTATTCTGTATCTCAACAGAACCATGGACCTCGCACCACCTTCAACCAAGCCATCCACAAATCAAGCATGTGATAACTGTCGCAGGCGCAAGATCAAATGTTCCCGCGAGCTTCCATGCGATAAATGCCAGCGCTTGCTATTATCCTGCTCTTATAGTGATGTCTTGCGTCGAAAGGGCCCCAAATTCCGAACATTATATCCTCTCGCTCGCATCCATCCTCTTTCGGCCCGAAATGACAACCGAGATCAGTTTTATGTCGACAAGGACAATTGTTCAGACCCCGCTGCTTCTCAATTCAGACTGAGTTCGCCAACTTCGCCTGCATTTGCGGTTTCCGACGCACATTATGCTTCCTCGCAGGATGCTTCCGATACACTTTCACAACTCCCACCACCCGAACTGGTCTCGTCTCCGGATTCAACGGATTCAACAGCAGATTGGGCGCAGAGCCAAATACTACCGCAGTCACCTCGTTTGACACGACAGATCCTTCTCGCACATGTCAATGTCTACCTCAAATACCTTTTTCCCATAATGCCAGTCGTTCGGGGAGAAGAGTTACACCGCGATAGCCAGCAACCAGAGTTACTCTCCCCAAGCCGGTACGCCTTTCTGGCATCGCTATGTGCAGCAACTCACATACAATTAAAACTCGATGGCCCGACACCCGTTCCAGATACTCTTCGTTTGCAAAGTATAGACGATGGCCATTCCCTCGTGTCCGGCGAGAAACTCCTTGCGGAGGCCGTGCGGGCACGGCGTGAATGTGATATCGTCGAAGATATCAGTGTCGAGAGTCTTCTAACCTCCTTCTTTCTTTTTGCTTCTTACGGAAACCTTGATAAACAAAGTCAAGCCTGGTTTTACCTGTGTCAAGCCACCTCTATGGTGTTTACATTGGGTTTGCATCGAGAGTCAAAATACGCCGAGTATCCACCAGAAGAGGCAGAAGAGAGACGACGAGTCTTCTGGCTACTCTTCATAACAGAAAGGTGCAGTTCTCATTTGATGTCCTAATAGTTTCAAAATTCTAATGTTTCCAGGGGCTACGCACTTCAACAATCTAAGCCGGTCATGCTTCGCAGTTCCATTCACAAGCCGCAGGTTCTCTGTTCCGAAGATCCAATCCTCGCATACGGCTTCATTAACTTAATTAACATTTTCGATAAATTGACAGCCAATCTTTATGATTGGATTTCTGCCGGAGGTGGAGATGGACTCTTGGAAAGACCACCGACATCTGTCATCCAATCGAGTCTTTGCAAGCCCGTTTCATTAGATGGCGTCCTTGAAATTCAACAAGTGGATATCTTGATTACACAACAATGGTTGCAGTCGATGATGTGGAAATTATCCATGAGCCATGCGACTCAACCAAGCTCGCGCGACGATTCAGTTTTACCATTTCACCTCCCAGTCCTAGTTGGGAAAGCCGTGATGAGCGTTATAGGATCTGCATCTCAAGGCGCAGTAGATGCGCATGGGATTGGCATGGTAAATTTTATCTATAAGGTTCCCATTATTTCACCCGATACTGAATATAAAATCACAGGAGCAAAAGCTTTACGATATGGGCTCTTCAGTTGCTGATGTGACTCGATCACTTGGATCCAAAGCTGTCGATCGACTCGCCGAATCGACCATCGACCCTCGAGAACTGCTTTGGGGGATTCTCCACACACTTTCCCAGATCCGAGGCTCGCCGTCATACCTATTTCCTGACTTACTAGGCCGGTGTAAGTCAATCTTGGGCCTGGACTGTTCAATAACCACTGGAAATTTCCTTCCTACTCTTGGTGCTGTACCGCCAAATCAAGTCAGTGCTTGGGCTATAGAGCACGGGTGGGATTCATTCGCCAATCAAAACTTGCATGAATTGAGTAAGGATGAGGGGAAACATCATGATATTGAGACACTTCCTATGTCTACAATATCGCACAGCGGTGAAATGGGGTTTTCAGATTGTCTACTCTCCTAAGATCAACCCAGTTCTCTGGTCTATGTGGAGCTTATGAGTTTATGATACCATTTGGAGTTATTGAATAGATTGGTTCTAGCTTCAAGGCCACTTCAGAACAACAAACATTAAATTCTTGATTTATCTTGGCCGATGTCGTCCATACTATGACAATGTGCTACGTGACACCCTAAGGATAAATACTTCATGTACTGTCGGAAGTATTTACGACTAGCCTCGGACTGAACTTAAACAAACCTAAATGTACGTATTATCTCAAAGTTAGCATTAGTACTCCATAGCACGCAGTAGATGATTAACTAGCTGCAGAGAATATTTAGTGAATATATTCAAGTTGAAGAGGAGCTTCTCGTTTTATGCTCACGCTCAATCGGCCCGCAGATTTTCCGGATTCGCGATATGCGGATAGCTTCAACTTCAAGTGGGACTTTCTTTTTGCTTGACTCCGAGTCTTACATCAATTAAGACAATTTGCTGAATGTAAGTGATAAGAAACCTTCAATACTACTCGCGATCCTTCAGAGTACAAATTAACCATGAAGAAGCTCTTCCAACCGCTTTCATCGACTCGCTTTCGCAAACAAGCCAACTCGTCCAAATTTCGTCGACAATATTAAGGCGCATCCTGCCTACTGCGCCAGGCATCGTGACCGAAGAAACTTCAATCTAGCATCATGACAGCCGTTCGACCTCATTCGCTCGCCCTCCGAGCCCTCCGCGCATCCCCAACCATTCGATCCTCATACCGTCCCATTTCCTTGCTACCCTCCACAACCCCACGCAAAACCCCCAACAGCCGCGCACATTCCACCTCATCCGTCTCAGCCGATGAAGTATCCCATTTCTCAAAGCTGGCCAGTTCCTGGTGGGACCCAATGGGCCCATCACGAATCCTCCACCTGATGAACCCTCTCCGTCACGAATTCATCGCATCCTGTCTATCCGACAGTCCACCATCCGGCCCCTCAACCACCGCAGACCTGAATTACCTCGATATCGGCTGTGGCGGTGGTATCTTCGCAGAATCCCTCGCGCGAACAATCCCTCTCGACCCCACAAGTCAAGCTCCCACGCCCACGCGCGCTGCATCAATGACTGCAATTGATCCCACCACGCAACTTATTCAAATCGCCCGCGACCACGCACGTATGGACCCGACGGTAGAAGCTCACATGCGAAGCGGACGCTTCAAATACCTAAATACAACCCTAGAAGACGTTCTCGCTGGCTCCGCAAGCGATACCGATACCTCAACACCTTCACACCAACAATTCGACATGGTCACACTCTTCGAAGTAATCGAGCACATCGATCCAACGACTACAACGCCGCAGGCCTTTCTGGCGAATTGTCTTCGAGCATTGAAACCTGGTGGTTGGCTTATTGGATCGACTATTTCACGAACATTTCCATCCTGGATTTTGAATCAGGTTATTGCTGAAGCTCCATGGCCAATCGGTGTTGTACCGCGAGGTACGCATGAATGGAGCAAGTTTGTTAATCCCTCGGAATTGCACTCGTGGGCACAGGAGGGGTTGATGCGTGCTGCTGATACGAATGTCAGTAAGGCTGGTCCGGCTGCGTTAGATGGGATGCGGTGGAAGTGTGTTGGGGCTGTATATGTTCCTGGTTTGGGATGGAAGATTGTTCCTGGTTCTGAGGATTGGGGGAACTATTTCTGGGCTGTTAAGAAGGGTGTTTGAGGGTGCGTGGTTGATGTTATTGTAAGATATATGCATTGTATAATATTTTTACTAGAAGCGAGATCTTAAATACTACGAAGCCCTTATAAGGTTGCATCAGCAAGAATTTATATACGATATACAACTAGAGTAATGCAATGATGTTTCTTGTTGAGTTCCATTTCATTCATCAATCATATCAATCATTCATCTTGAAACCCGAATACTTGGAAGTATGCAACTATGCAACCACCATGCAATATCACCCTTCCCAATGAAACGTGAATCATCCCAAGAAGATCTATTTTCTGCCCTTCCCTTTATTCTTCTTCTTTTTCACTTCTGGCTCGGGCACACTGATGGTTCCTTGAACAATATCCTCGCCTTGACCTTGTAACTGCTGTGAACTACTAATAAAGAAAGTCAAGTCTCGGTTCTGATCTTCCAAGTCGGCCTTCGCAGCCTTTAACGTCGTGTTCTCTCCAGAGAGAATATTATTCCGCTCGAGAAGAGACTGGTTCATTGTTTTCTCCTCGCGATAATCCTTCTCCATACGTCTAGCCAACGCCTCGAACTTCTCGGCTCTTTTCTCAAGTCGCGCTCGATCACGCTCGAGTCCTGGGATTGTCTCAGTGGAGAGTAGATCGTACTTAGACTGAAGCTCGTCTAATTTCATCATGGTCTTGGAAGAGGCTGCTTCGGCCGCAGCAGCGGCAGCACTCGCTTGAGATGCTTTGTCTGCGGCCCTTTCGACAATTTCTTCAAAGTAGGCACGTTGACTTTCGAGTTGACTGGTGAGAAGATGTGTGTACTCTACACTCATGTTTTCGAGCTTTTCGCGCGGAACAGCATCTTCCCAGTCTGGAGGATCGAGGGCAGAGTGATCTGCTGCTGGTAATTCGACAAGTTTGCCGTCTGTTTTGCTTTGAATAATGCGGTGTACATAGGCATCTCCGACATAGTCCCAGACACGTTGAGAATTGAGGTCCATCGCAAAGGCGTGCGAGGTTTCTTTCCAGTGGTCAAAGGCATGGGCGCCATCGTATCTTCCGCAGCCAACGCTGCCGCAGATGAGACATGCCCAGAGATTTGATTCGGAGTGACAAACGCTGCATTCTGCAGGTTCTTCATCCTCGCCGGGAAGTTGACTGCTTTTACGGAATTCATCTTGTGTATATCGGCAGACAGGGCATCCGCTACCTTTCCACTTTTGTAGACAGGTGCAATGGAAAACGTGTTGGCAGATGATTGTCAGTAAGCCGGTTGTCTCATCCATTCGCTCAAGGCATACGGGACAAGTTGGGAGCTCGACAAGTGCTGGTGTCGGAGGCGCGAGAGGTTTTGAGGATAATGTTGCTTGCGTGGTAGACGATACGCCATGTCGGGAAGTCGTTTGGGTATTTGGAGAGAGCGCGCCAGACTCGGGCGAGAAACCAGACAGAGACCCCGGCTCAGCAACCTGGATCTCAACCGATTTGACGAAGACAACATGGCATGTCTCAGGCTAGAAGCAGTTAGCAGCCGAGCAAAGACATCAACTTCTCTGGGTCTCGAAGTGAAGTCTCCCAGTGAGAAGAAGGGCAGAATATACCTCCATACTGTTGAAAACCTTCCCATTCCACTCCTTCTGCCAATCTCTAGCTTTCCTCCCACTCCGAAACTTCATCAAAACCATATATCGATTGGCGCGCGACGTCCTAATCATTCGAAAATGAGATACTTCATCCAAAGTCTTCTCTCCAACAAAACCCATGAAATCAGAAGCAGATAAATAGGCCGGTACGGCCAGAATACACAACGTAGTGCAATCCTCTTCCGGCCCCTGTCCCGACGACGACGTCGCCACAGGAAACGGAAACCCAGATGATTCGATGCGTGACGCTTTATGCTGTGACCGCGATGGCAATATATCCCCCCAATTACCAGATGAGTCGCTTGCACCAGCGCCAGCACCGGTAGCAGTTAGAGACCCGGCCTCAATCCCATTTCTCGGAACAGCAGCGGCGGAACCTTTCAAGTAGGTCGGGTAATCATCATCATTACCTAGAAATGAGGATTCCAGTGCATCACGGTATAAATGCACGATTCCCCATATACTCTCGCCAACTTTCTGGTCCAGGGGAATATAGCGGCCTTTTGTACGCAGTCCGCCGAGGATATCGGTACCAATGCCCGCGGCGACGAGGTTATCTTCTTCTTGGACATTACTGCGCGTGCGCGCGTGTTTAGCGGGTCCTTCTGGCGTAACCATGTCAATGCACTGGATGGATATGGCGTCAAAGCGAATATCGGTGGGGTGTGAGGTGGAAGGGAAATTCGAACTCGTGTGCGAGAGGGTATAGTTCGCGGGATTTCCGGTCGCGTGAGTAAAAGTTGAGGAGGTATAGTTATTTCTACGTCGTTTTTCTAGAGAGGTTTCGTCCTTATTTGCGCTGGAGGTGGACAGTCGAGTTGACTTGTTAAATGGACGGAGTGCTTCCCGTGCAGATTCAAGAGCCAGTGAGGATGTCGTCGAAGAGATCTGTGAGTCGGAGAAAAATTCAAGTGTAAGATGATAGAAGAAGGCCGGCATACCGGGCGATGGCTCACCACCTTTGCGCTGTGGAGAGCATCAATGACATCTGCAAAGTTGACAGTCCAGAGTTGATGTCAACTTTCGCAATCGCGGATTGCGATAAGGATCATGACTAAGCATCCCCGGATCTGCCAGTCCCAATCGGGAAGGCCGCAGTGGCTGAGGTGGCGAGAGGCAAAACAGTCTGTTTTTTTGCCCGACAAAATTTGTTGAAAGTGGCGAGAAGAGTTTATAGAGTTAACTTGTAATATTCTACATAGTAACTAGTGAGGACAATGGAGAACTACGGGAGACGGGAAAGATTGTGGTAGCACTGAATCGCTAGTTGCGAAGTTCATTTCAAGATAATAAAGTATTCAAACGCCACTAAAGGCGGTCGTGGAGAAAAGTAGTTATGCCGTAATAAAACCCATCAAAAAGGAAAGAAGAAGCCGCAGCCTCGAAACCGACCAAACGCCAATGCAGGTCACTCAAGACCTATCATAGTCGAGCATTCATAATAAAGAGCGTTTACTGACCACCCCGAAGACGGAGCACCAGGTGAAGAGTGGACTCCTTCTGAATGTTGTAATCCGAAAGGGTCCGGCCATCTTCCAGCTGCTTACCAGCAAAGATAAGACGCTGTTGGTCGGGGGGAATACCCTCCTTGTCCTGGATCTTGCTCTTCACGTTGTCGATTGTGTCGGAGGACTCCACTTCCAAGGTGATGGTCTTGCCGGTCAAAGTCTTAACGAAGATCTGCATACCACCACGCAGACGCAGGACCAAGTGAAGGGTAGATTCTTTCTGGATATTGTAGTCGGACAAGGTACGGCCATCCTCAAGCTGCTTACCAGCAAAGATAAGACGCTGTTGGTCAGGAGGGATGCCCTCCTTATCTTGGATCTTGCTTTTCACATTATCAATCGTGTCTGATGATTCAACCTCCAGAGTGATAGTTTTGCCGGTGAGAGTCTTAACAAAGATCTGCATACCACCACGCAGACGCAGGACCAAGTGAAGGGTAGATTCTTTCTGGATGTTGTAGTCGGACAGGGTACGGCCATCCTCAAGCTGCTTTCCAGCGAAGATGAGACGCTGTTGATCAGGAGGGATGCCCTCCTTATCCTGAATCTTGGACTTGACGTTATCGATGGTGTCGCTGGACTCAACCTCAAGGGTGATAGTCTTGCCGGTCAGGGTCTTGACGACTGTGATTTGTTAGTGTCTATATTCTTTGACTGTCTCTTTGGAATCGCAGTGGCGTGGAGTGGCGTGGAGGGTTGATACATACAGATCTGCATACCACCACGCAGGCGCAGGACCAGGTGGAGGGTGGATTCCTTCTGGATGTTATAGTCGGAAAGGGTGCGGCCATCCTCCAACTGCTTTCCAGCGAAAATCAGACGCTGTTGGTCAGGAGGGATGCCTTCCTTGTCCTGGATCTTGGACTTGACATTGTCGATGGTATCGCTGGACTCGACCTCAAGAGTGATGGTCTTGCCGGTGACTGGTGGCGAGATAGTTAGTACTAATGACTCTCATCGAAGAGGGGGTAACACAAGAGGTATGCCAAGTGGCGGTCAAGACCGCGACTTCGCCGGAATACGCCTATGCTTGTTGAAGACCGGGGGGTACTCACGGGTCTTGACGAAGATCTGCATGATGGTGGGAATAAGATCAAGTTGAGTTTATGGTTTATTAGAAGCAGGCGGGAAGGGAAAAAAAAAGGGGGGGAGCGATAATACTCGCAAGAGTGTATGGAGGGAGAAGAGAGAAAGAGGAGTGAAAGAGGGGGTGAGGTCTTAAGTATGGGCGGGAGGGGGGCAAAAGAGAGCCTTAGTCAGATACCGTAAGGAGCAGCAGCCTTGGAAGTGCGAAGTTGCTAGAATATGCCGATGAGTCAAGAAAGAGGAACAGGATCATTGACGCCACCATTGGATGTTGGTACCTGGCCCAGACTCCTACGAATAAGGATGTGAGATGAGTTTTCTTGTACTCTCCTTTTTTACAACTACGCAACTTAAATCATGCTAACTTTTTCCTCTCCTCCAGCGGCCGGAATCCGAACCACTGAAGGGGTTTGCCGGATGCCGGGCTATGCATACATACAGAGGACGAAGGCAGCCGTGGCTGGGGCGATGACGTTAGTAAGGGCTTATCGCAAAAGGAGGGGGTGGACACTTTTGGACCACTTTGAGGCAAAGAAGGTCCACATTTTCGTGACAAGATTAAGCCCATCGACCCGTTTTCGAGGGTATTCGAGCCAGTCAGAATTGCCCGTCCGCGCGGGTCCCCAGTGATGTGAGGTCATGTGATCTGTCTGCTGACCCGGATCCGGAGTGCCGGCAGTACATACAGTATACAATTGGCACGGTTAGGGCATCAAGCATAGGATACGGTATATAGATAGAATAATATGGTATACGGATCCATTCACAGGATATATATAGACACGCAGGGCGCTATCACTATTCCACCCTTTCCGGACGCCTTTTGGTCACGCCCGTTCCACTAAAAGACATGCAGTAAACGATAAAAAAAAAGTGCGACAAGAGTCAGGCGCAAGCGCCCACGCTTTTCCCTGGCACGATCCCTCCCCGACCGAGGAGAGAGATGGTACACATAATACCTGAGTCTCAAGATAAGACCAGGACATGTGGACCAGCCAAGTGCTGTCACAACGGGAAAAAAACAAGTTATAAGTCGGCCGTACACAGGTCATAACGTTCGTGATCCTCGTTCATCGCTGAGAGCTATGCGAGCAAGGTATAACCACAAAACACATAAAAGGGACACGAGGAATAGCAGTAGAATAATGAGCAAGAACAAACAAGAAAAAGTTAAAGGAAAATAATGAAAGATAGACGATTCACAAGAATCGCAATGCCAAGGAAACAAGAAAATTGAAAAGCTTAAACAAAGATCACAGGGGAGAGATTATCTCGCTAGGAGATACTCAGGTTAAAATTGGTTTCATCAAAAGAGCGGGGGGAGACGCGCTCGCGCATCATCACGACCGTTAGCGTAAGGTTAGTATTTGGTGGGATTCTTTTCTCATCCAGGGCGTCGCGTAAACAGAACTTGTTGACGAAAAAAACTTCAATCGCTGGAAGGAAGCGCTGCGGAAAACAGTGGTCGTGGGTGAAAACATCATCGTCATAATGCGCATGCGCATTCATTCGTCGTCTCTAATTCGCACGAATAACAAGGCGGGAAACAAATTTGTTGGAAAGACAGTCAAAGTCGTCGCGGTTGAATTTGGTACCGGTGCGGCCACGCAGATAGCTCTCTGGAATTGAGTGATTAGCTATGTCTTGGGAGAGAAGAAAATAGGGGGGGGAAAGAAGCTTACCGTGCTGCTCGACATGTTGGCGGACTTCCGTCATGGTGTTGCACACGTCTGGGTTGGAGTACAGAAGCTGGTGGTGCTGCTGTGAATCCCACTCGGTGAAGGGAGGCAACTTCTGAGAGATGGCCTGGAACAAACCGACAATAACACCGACGGGGGTGGTCTCCATATCAGTGCAGAACTTATCCACAGCAGCCTGATCGGGCGTACGGTAGTGGCTGTCAAACTGCATCTCCTCCCAGACAGCCAACAGAATCGATGCCAGGATGAAGATGGTTGGCCAATTCTTAAGCTTGTCACCGCTGTACACACTCGAGTAAAGCGACGAAAGTTCCTCAAGCACATCCTTCTGAAGCTCACGCCACATGCTAGCCATGGCGCACTTAATCTGGAAGTTGATCATCACGGGAGCCATGGTCTTGCCACGGAACTTCGAGCTCGGCTCTTGGATTTTACCCATGAAATCATCTTCCGAGCCCAGTCCCTCGACCATGGTAACATGGAGAGTAAGATTGTAGGCGATAATGAGCTTGAGGGCCTTGCGAATGACAGGCAGCTTGGTACGGTAGTAATATCGGAAAGCAGTCTTGAGCATCTGGGTGAGGAAAGGCGTGCCTTCGAAGTAATCGTCTACGAACTTTTCAAAGGTGCCGTTGCCGTCAATGTGTCGGTCCAAGTAATCGGACAACATGGCGTGCGAGATTCCCTCCATACCAGCGGAGAGTTTAGCGGTCTCGACTTCGTATTGTGTGGGCTCGCGGTGCAATGACTCGACCCAGTCGATAGTAAAGCACTGCTCGTCGCGGACGTAGACCTCACGAGCATTAATGGGAAGAATTTGGCCGTAGCCATGAGTGATGAACAAGGTGCGTTCTTGGTCCGAGAACCCCTTGATATTGCCAACAGAGAAACCCATCGAAATGTGTCGCTCATAGTCCGCCTTCCAATCCTTCATGAAATACCCGATCTCCTTGATATCAATACGGGTACACGGCACCTGCCACAACCGAGCGTGTGATGGCTGGCAACCAGCGCATGGCTCGCCCTTGTCACAGGTCTTCTTGAGGAACTTGCAGCGCAAGCAGGCACGCAGCTTCCTAATCTCGCTGGCTTGTTTGCGTTGATCAGGCTTCAGAGGACCCTTACGCTTGCCAACTCGCTTCTCAGAATCGGGCTTGCCGGCCTGAGACTGCTTGCGGACCTTGGTCTCAGCTGTCTTGGCCGCGATAGGACTTTTCCTTGATGGCTTTCGGCTAGGCGGCGATGCTGATGATTGAGACCCGGAAGAACGAGTAGGCGAGGTGGACTTCTTGATGGGGACAGGAATTGGTCTCACCATGGCGGTGCTGGGGCTGACGGCTGACGGGGAGCGGGTACCCGGTGAGGAACGTTCGTGGCGGACAATAGAGCTGCTGGTTGGCGAAGTGCCTGCTAGACTGACGCCATGGGAGTTGTTGTACGGCAGGTCCATGTTGGTTTCAGAACTGGGAGAGCTGATCGGGTTCGTAATGTCGACAAAGCTACCATAAGAGGTCGAGTATGAGGATTCTGAGAGACTGCGGTCGTGCAAAGTCTGGGTGGGGTTGACGAAGATGCCTTGCTCGGGGAAACCGAAGTCGAGAGAACGCCGGTGATCAACCGTGCTCCAACCATTGTCGCTACTGGAGAGAGAGCGGACCTCAAGATAGGTATCCGTCGGAGAGCTGCTCTCTAGAACCGGGTGCGGGGCCGCATATGAGACATCCGTAAGCGAGTTGGGAAACGCCATCAAATCCGCTTGGAAGTCATGGTATGTGAAAGGTACCATGTCGACCGGGGCAGAGAGGGGCAGATGATACGAGCTATCGACAAAACCGGTGCTCATTTGGCCCTGGGGACCAGACATGAGGTCCACCGGCGAGGATTGAATGGCCATGCCATAACTTGCGGCGGTAAATTGAGGTGCTGACGACGGGTCTTCGGGCGAATATGCTAATTGTTGCTGATGATGAGGGGCCTGGAGCTGTTGAAATTGCCAGTCAACCATGAGGTTGGGATCCTGGGCCACCGACTGTTCCAGAGGGTGACCGCTTGTTTGAAGCGGCGATAAATCCTGGGCTTCGTCAGGCCGGGGAGCGTGCTGGTCGACCGGTACAGGCCATGTCTGCTGGAGATAACCTCTGGAGTCATAATCGACGCCGATGAGGCCGTCGCTGGATAAATCGACATTTGACATGGCGTCTCAATGATGCCAATAACGTGGGAAAGGGCAAGAAAGGGAGAAGAAGGGCAAAGGACCAGCCCGGATGAAAAGGCCTTCTTCAGAGAGAGTCACACACCCATGGAAGAAGTGGGCGAGGTGAGGCGGTGGGGGGGACAAAGCAGCGGTGAGCGAGAGATGCGCTAGGGGAAAATCGTGTGGAGAGTGGAGGCTGGCTGATGCGTGCAGTTGATTAAGAGAGGAGTCCTTTTACTGCCACGCGAGGATTGCGATTCCTCGAGATTTGTTGGCCTCGCACGGATTGGTTGAAAGTTGTTGGAGTCTTGGAGGCGGCAGTGCGAATCACTAGTTTTCGTGGTCCCATGATGCTGCATGGCTGGAATGTCCTTCTCGTTCTCTTCTCTTCCTTTTCCGCTTTCCCCAGGTGGCCTAATGAGATGAGATTCTTATATTTAGTCTTGTTCTTATTGCAACCTCGGGTATTCTGTGAATAAATTGTATCTTGATGTTTGTTTATATTGTGCTGGATGTAGAAGTGGGATGTTGTGTATCACCCACGGGAATGGCGGGACGGGAGATCAGTGGAGTAACCAACTTGTTGAAAGGTCGTGGAAGGCCGTGGCAATAGGCCAGTGTATTGTACAGCGGAATAGTGACCAACACACAATTCTCCAGGACCGTGCATGGGGACGATCTGACATGCGATCGTTGATAGTGCAGAGTCTTTCCAGGATTAGGCCCAATCATTGTGACTGGTGATATGCACAATGTCCGTGATTCGTATCTTCCAGGGTCTCCCTGGGTTCCCTCATGGACGGTGGGGGCCATGCAAGTTTGCTCTTTTCTTTTCCCCTCCCTCTTGGGCTTCTTCTTGGAATTTCCTCCAATCAATCTTCTCGTAACCAAGTCCACAAAGAATAGATTGGCCACGTCGAGTTCGGAGCGGGGACCCGGACAGTTAGTTGGTCAGACACGGATATGGGCCGATACCGATGATCTTCTGCGGAGCATATATTGTGAAAGTTTCACGTTTGGAGAAGCATGAACATGAACATGAGCATGAACATGCGCATGAGCTATACGCGAGTGAATGGGGCTTGACAGGTCAACTTGTCGGAATCACCAAGGGGGCCATCGCAGCTTTTGGCACGGTTGAGCCATCTGCAAGTCAGAAGCAAGGAGGCAGACCGAACAGCCACTCTGCACGATGAGACATGGCAATTACACCACTAGCCACTTTCTGCGTGCAGATACACATGCAAAAAACGAAAATTAGATAGATCACATCAACCCCATGGCCGGTGGGTGGGGGGATAAATCGTGACATGCAGGCCCCGGAGGATTCAAGCGTGCACGCTGTTAATTTTGAGGACTCATGTTGGCAGCGAGTCGTTTCCAGGGTACTTTTCATTGGCTATTATTATGCTTGCCATGCTGTTGAAGTGTTCAACTGTACATCTGTATGGAGTACATACAGCTGTACATACATACTTAGTATAGTATGGAGTACGCGGAGCAAAAAGAAGAGAAGAGGTTGGCCCCGCGGAAAGAAAGTGGGGGGAAGAACAAAGCCAACGTCAATTGGAATCCTCCCATCACCAAACATTATCGCATTTTCATTGAACCTCGTTCAATTAGCCTCAACGCCTCCATTCTTTGTTGGTTTTGGTCATATCCAACCTTGGCAAATTTCTTTCTTCATATTTAATTCCATGCCATTAGTCGCGGGGAAGCGTCGCAACGTTCGCTTTCCACTCGCGCATCTCAAAACTGCACCCCTCGCCACTGCACAGCAGAAGCAAAAGCAGAAGCACGGGCATCAGAAGCGCAATCTAAATCTAGAGAACCGCCTGGGCAATCGCTCTACTTTCTCTACAAGTGGGGAAATGGCCGAATCAGCAGCCCAGCCGGGAATCCCAGCCCTTTTCACGCAGCCGCCATCCCTTCGCGACCCGCTCGTGACAGAGACCACTGATCTGCAGGATGCAACGCTTTCTAAATGTCTGCCTTTTCTAAAAGGTATCTCCGATGGCCAGAAAGGCCCTTTCAATGCGAATGGTGTGCCTGCACTCCAACGGGGTGATCATCTCGAATATCTCTATGATGCCTTGGAAGATTATCCCGCCGGCTTCGTGGCCATGGATTCTAGTCGCCCATGGATGATTTATTGGGGATTAGCAGGTCTAACCCTTATGGGTGAAGATGTCACTCCAATCCGTGAACGGTGTGTTTTCTTTTTCTTCTATCTAGAATATCAATCTACCACCGCTGCAGAGATTTTTGCTTTTCCCGTCATCTACCTACAAAATACGTTCTTTTTATTGCAGCAGTTCTTCCCCCTGGCTACATTTCGGATGGCATATATTTTAATATATATCTGATATTTGCCTTTTTGCCTACATGGCTGCTTATTTTCATTTTGAATACAGCGAGCCCTCAAACGTGGCAAAAAGCAAGATTTATCGAGCAACATGACACTAATCATTCTCATGCAGTGTGATCGAATCACTTCGGCCCATGCAGAATCCCACGGGTGGCTTTGGTGGCGGACACGGTCAAGTATCTCATCTTGCAAGTAGCTATGCAGCCATTTTGTCTCTCGCAATGGTCGGGGGCTCGGACGCATTCGCATTGGTGGATCGAAAGACAATGTGAGTTATCTCCTTACAACGTGTTTTTAGCTTGTCAAAGCTCATGCGTGTCTGACTGGGTCTTCAGGTGGCAATGGCTAGGTAATCTAAAACAAAGTGATGGAGGATTTCGCGTTTGTGAAGGCGGGGAAGAGGACGTACGGTAAGTCTCCTGCTTTCATCGATGCATGATTTTACGTTCGCTGTGTGCTCATCGTTCCCGTCATTGCAGCGGTGCATATTGCGCATCGGTTATCATATCACTTCTGGATTTGCCCCTGGCCCTGCCTCCCGGTCGTAGGGTTGAGTTATCAGGCTGGACTAAGCTCACGGATGGCCTTGCGGAATATCTGGCACGTTGTGAGTGATATCATATACATTTATTCTTTTTCTCGGCTCGTGCGTCTCTGTCTAACCCGATGTTTTAGGCCAAACTTTTGAAGGTGGTATCTCTGGCAGCCCTGGTTCTGAGGCGCATGGAGCTTATGCGTTTTGTGCATTGGCATGTCTTTCTATTTTGGGTCCCCCCGAACAAACTATCGCAAGGTTTGTCATCTCTGATCTGCCCACTGCTCATTGAGATCCCGTCACACTGACCTCGTTTCAAGTCACATGGATCTGCCCCTGTTATTGTCTTGGCTGTCCGCCCGTCAATATGCTCCAGAAGGCGGATTTTCAGGACGTACAAACAAACTCGTCGATGGCTGCTATAGCCACTGGGTAGGCAGCTGCTGGCCCTTGATACAGTCCGCATTGGACGGACACCCGCAATCCGCTAGTGCACCCTCAAAAACGGTTGGTAGTCTTTTCAGCCACGAGGGACTGGCTCGATATATCCTCTCGTGTTGCCAACACCCTTACGGTGGTCTCCGCGATAAGCCTGGAAAGTAAGTATTGGCTTGTGTAACCATGGGTGCCAATCGATATTTGTTTGTATCTGTTGCTGACCGTCATACTTAGGCATGCGGACTCTTACCACACCTGTTATGTTCTCACAGGCTTGAGCGCAACACAACACCATCACTATCGCACAGACTCTAGCCCCTGTACCAACGAAACATTCTCGTCGGCCTTTTCATGGCAATCAAGGCCGACTAGTCCCGAGGAAGACGTTTTCGAAGAGGGCGACCGGTTGACAGCATTCCATCCCATTTATGTAATTCCGCATCGAGCCGCCGAGAGGATGCGGCTCTGGTACGAAGCGGAAAGCTCACCGGTCGTGTGATGGTGTTCGTAGTTCATGAGTATCAATTGTGGAAAGGGCATCACAGGACCGCCCCGAGTGCAGAGTTTTACAGACTGAAAGTACCAATATCATGATAGAGGGTCTTGAGGAGGAGGCTGAGAATAGAGCCATGTGCCCGACTTGCAGGGAGTCACTTTTGAAAGAATCTAGCCCGGAGAGGCCCACTACAGCTCCGACAAAGAGGAGGTAAATGGTGATCTCTTTTCGTCTTTCCTTTTTTACGGTCCGATTGGGCTTCTGCGTGGAAGCCATGCGGATCATTCTTCTCGGTTATACATAGTACAATGTATAATTTGGAGAAACCAGATGAAGACCCAAAATCAGGGCATCTGGGACGCAAGGGATTGGTCTGGCCAGTACGACATCGGCAATGTATTACACGCGTCATGGTTTAATTTGTCTACTCCGTACTCCATAGTACGATGTGCAGCATGATAGTTCGAATCAAAGGACGTTCCCAATGAAGTACATTACTTCATTGTATCTTCATACTAGTAACTAGCAACTAGTTAGTTAGTATTACTACTACATACAAGTACCTACTTTATTTAGTACTCCGTACCTGTCAACGTATTCTCCCAGCTGCAGCGAAGAGCATTGTTTGCCATTTATCAACCTGCACGAGGCCCAACAGGGGAAAAGTCATCGTCACTGTAAATAAATTGCTACCCCACCGCATGCCAACTCATCACTGCGTCTGATGCCTGTCGAGTAACTAACTTTGTCCGATTCAATTCGAGCCTACAGTCCGGGATGAACCAATCTATCAAGAAGATCTCGACCGGTTTTATTGAATGAATCGATGTCTAACAAATAAAAAGCGAGATAAAAAGATACCGCATGGACGATACCAAAATTGAAAGACTCAATGACAAAGTTCAATTGGAAGACCAGGCCAATTCCAGGCGCCGTTCTGCACAACATCTTTGAACCCGGGCCCTCCACCGCAGCATTGGCACCGACATGACTCCAATCAGGTCGATGCTGCTGTGAATTCCTGCAGCGCGTCTCTAGGAAGATCCAGCGGCAAATTTTCATACTGCGTTTACTGCGGGGCAAATGAAATAGGTCTGAGCCAAAAAAACCCAAACGAACCGAGGGGCATTCGATTTGTTCCGTTTTCTTGCAGATTGTTCCGTCGTGGCTGGATGTCCCCTTGATGGGCCCCTGAGGGGATATCAGTGCTCCCAAAACTTGCTACTACATCATGATATCGAGAGGAGATCAAAGGCAGATCACTCTTGAGTGATGACGATCCCACTTAATATAGTCCAGAACCAGGCCTCGAGGTAAAGCACCGGGATAAGTTGTTTAGTCTCCGAGTCCTTTGTTTCGATCGGCGAATTGCAGGCGAGGGAACTCTAAGTCCACCAGCCCCCCCGGAGAAGGATGCCTCCATTCGGCTTGATTCGACTGGTAAAGAGCTATGCCAGCACATCATTACCTCCAAACCTACCGAGAAAAACATACCGCTTGAACACGCTTACAGCCCAGAGTCTTTCTCGAGGTAACAGCCTGGCTCATTGAAGCCCTTTTTTCCCTCTTCTTCGGACCAATCCCTTCGTTGTATTCCCGCGCACCCCTTGACATGCTTCATCTACGGGCGTTGTACATACAATACGGGCAAATTTCCTTTCCATCGACCAATTCTCATTCTTCCCGGGCCAGAACCTGGACCCATATCCCAGGGTAGTCCGAGAGTTTCTTTTTTCTCTTTCATTTCGCTCTCTTTCTGTTTTGATCTCCAAAGTCTGCATCTGTGTCGGGATTGAGTCAAAGGTTCATGTTAGTCTTGTCCTTGGTACTTCGGCTCCGGCAAAATCCTTCTCTCCACTATTGTACCATCCGAGTAGCGCCAGGCTATCCATTTAGATACTACATATTAATCTCTAGGAGAAACGGTGTTCTCCGACCTTTTCATTACCTCTTCAGGTTTCTGCAGCGAATACTAAGACAACGGTGTCGAATCCTTCCTGTTAGGATTTAAATATAGTTTTCATTTTCACCCCTTTCCGTTAAGTCTATTCCTCTAGTTTCTCCTAGTGAAGTATTCGGTACCAGCCTTTTATTATTTTATTTTATTTTATTTTATTACTTTACTGAGAGAATTTCATTTTTCTGTGCTGTCTCAATTGCAACCGTCCAAGTTTTTTTTTGTCCCCCCTCTTGAACTTCTACCCAGCCCGATGCTCTTCTCGTGCTTGCGCAACGAAGTACTCGGTACACAAGAAAAACATCCGGTATGACTTTGTTGTATCAATGCAAATGCCCCACCCGTTTTCCAATGGAAGATGCCCAGGCATAGAAACAGCAATTAACATACATAGCTTGCAAATTCTTCGAAATTCAATATTTCAGTGTTTGCCCCATAACCTCGTCTTGTATTTTTGCCTTCCTGCGTGGTACGGAGGGGGAACGTGTATTTTGTATGTGTGCGTGGCGTGGCATCTTCTAATGCCTTCTTCAAACCTTTGACTTCTCGTCCACAGTCTTTCCCTCTCTCTTATTTTTCTTTATTTCACTCTTCCCATATCTGCCTAATAAGGAGAGGGTGAAAAACGCCCTGCGAGGCAATTTTTCGAAAAAGAACGAAAATCGTCAAAAGAGGAAAGGGAAAGCCAATCCAACAAAGAAAAGACAAAATTACAATCCGCATAAATCACTCGACCAGCTGTCAGTCAAAGAACAAAGATCAAGAAATCTCGGCCCTCGGCTCATCTTGTCTATGACAGATACTAGTAACGGCCTCGTTGGGCTTCGCCATCCGCATATCCTCTAGTTACATTTTCTATTCCGCAGCTCCGCCTCAGCCCTACCCGTCCACCGTCTCGCTCTCATCAACCAATCCCTTCAATGCTGTCGGGCTAGCCGGCGCCTCAGATTGTGAAGTCAACAGTGGCAACGCCGCCTCCCGCTCTATCTTGTCTCTGTGGCCATTTCGCCTCACCGTTGTTGATCCACTCAGCCGAAATGTACTATATTCTATACCTTGCAAGTACGTGTTTCACGCATATCAAACTCATCATACTTCTCCTGCTGTGTCAAAGCCCAATCAATCTTCACACCATTCTGTGTCATCACCAATGCAAGTCTCAATTGAGACGAGAGGAGATCCTACGCCTCGGAAATTTCTAAAAAAATTGGCACTTCCCTTCGTCTACGCCCCGCCCCAACTTTGAAAATATAAATAGTCTAGTGCACTACGAAGGATCTTGCTAATTCATAATTCCAGGCCTATGCCGCCGTCGTCGCTGGCCAGAACCTTCCTACGAAGCCTACACATCCACAGCAGGTTTCACATGCGTTGTTCGCGTCAATAATCGCGAGTATCAAACAGACGCAGTCTACGGGAGCGAAACGCTAGCCCGTGAAAGTGCCGCCATGCGCGCGTACCTGATCTGCCGCAATTTCTCCGTTAACGACGGCATGTATCCGGCTGGTACTGACCATGGTGGAGTCGTGCAGGGGATGCCTGTTGCTATTGGGACGGGACGCAAGTCCAGTGGGGACGATGATACGGATACTTCGGTCAGTAGTAGTGGTGGTAGCTGGAGTGGTGGGTGTAGTAGTCCGGAGCGAATGATGAGTCTTGAGCGTGGAGATAGAATTGTTGTTAGAGGGATTCCTGGTTCGGCGAGAGAACTGGCTTATTCGAGACAGAAGGGTTAGTAAGGTCCACAAGCAGTCGACTTTTGCTAATCGTTGTGGACGTTTGTGGTGGAATATTGGTGATGATGTTACGACTTATGATGATGGCTTCCTGCATGCGTGTTTTCGTGAGCATGTATTTGTTCAAGTTATCTTTTTCAAGTTCAAGTTTCTTTCATAGATGGAGGAGCTCCGGCTTTCGGATGCTGTGCCTTGTCGTGAGCAATCGACAATATGTTTTGGAATAATGGTGCATAGATGGAGGGTTGGGCCTTGGGCTCTAGTATGCTTTTGTTTGAGATAATTGCATCATTGTGGTGGTTAGCGATGAATTGATTGTGATCCTGTGGCAAGTATTTAGTTGAAGGTATACACTTAGGTACTATTACTGTTAAGAATTCGGTACTAGTAGGGCCTATCCATTTTTGTCTTCCATTTCTAGTGCTAGTGAAATACTATAGAAGTTCCCTCTTGGTATTTTGCTTAACAATAGCCTTGTAAGCTTACTAGTAGATACATATCCCGCTTCCTCTTCCTGTACCCGTGGGAAAATCTAGTATCATTTCACCCCATTCAGCATGATAAGATTCGATAGAAAGCTTCAAGCTTTCTTGCAAAGTTTGCAATAGAGCCAAAATTCGTGAGAATTTCGTTTTACAAAGCAGAATATCAATAATGTCTGCACTAACACACACGGGCATTCATTTCAATATTTGGATATCTACCTAAGTCTTATGAGATAATAGCGAACTTGACAGCCATGGAGTATAACGAGCTACCTAGCTCTTTATACTCCATGGCTGTCAAATAGTAGGTACTATTAATACATTGCTTAGCATTCTACGAGGAATTCTTTCTATCCATAGGACAAATCTACCAGTATTAGCTTCAGGCTTGCACACTGCCTAGACATTCGTGGTTATAGGGCTTCCTACTACCATTCTTCCAAACACCGCTCTCTCTAGTGAGTCCCTAATATATAGATTCAGTTAGAGTCCTCAGGAAGCCCAATATCCGAACCTTCAAGCCCAGCAAGATTGGAATTTTATTAATATCTAGTAGGAAGACACATAGACAGACTTGAATACTTGTCAAGTTGTGTCGGTGTTTCACCGTCGCTATCTAGCCATGCCCCCTGGATATAATTGAACCACTACTGATGAGCGAGAAGTATTCGAAACACTTGTAGCTTATAATTCAGCGGAAGAACTTCCGCTGGTGCAGATATATCTCAAGGGAAATATTCAGCTGACAAGGGGCCTAGACCAAATCATAACTCACTTGGAATGCCTTGCTCGGTCGTGGTAGCCAATCCTAATCTGACAGAGATTAAGGTTGATTGGAGACAGCCAAGAGCCTTCTCACAACATGGTTATAACCGCGGAATTCTTATCTTCCGATTTGCCGATCAACTGGAAGCGTGTTGCATTGCGTGGGTCCGACAAAGAATTCCTCTTTTGGTATAGTGTCATCCTGGATCAACCACTAATATTTCCCATGCATCAAGGACTTGAGTAGGATAACTGAAGTATGGCTTCAACATGGAACTGTATGAGTTATCATTAGCCAATTATTACTTGGCATTCTGTCTTCTGGTTATAAAAATGAGGGGAGCTTGAATTTGTCACCAGCTCAGATATGTCCAACATAAAAGAAGTGTCTGTCCGTCCAATTTGAAAGATAAATATTTTGCGTGCTTCATCTTTCTCACAACTTGCTATTTCAGACGTATTATTCACAGCCAGCCATATCTTATAATATTCCATCTCATAATGGGTGACTATCAGCCCGAGACTGTTGTCTTGCCTGTCCCTGCCACTGGGAATGAGTTCAAGGGCAGCCCTGTCAATGGTGATAGCGCTGTGCTTTATCACCAGCTTCGTCAGAAGCCCCTCAATATAGTTGGCGGGAGGGGTAGCTACCTTATCACTGATGATGGCCTAGAAATCCTAGATGCTACCTGCGGTGCAGCTGTATCTTGCCTTGGCCACAGTGACGCCCGTGTTCATGAAGCTATCATGGAACAATTGCAAAAGATTCCCTACGTCTATTCGCTATATTTTACCAATTCCGCCGCAGAAAATCTATCCAAGATTTTGGTGGACTCTACTGGAGGAAAGATGTCTCGAGCATTCATCGTGAGCTCAGGTTAGTCTTTATGGGATGTTCAAGTTGCCATTTGCAAAGTTGACTAACTCGTGTCGTCCTTTTTCCAGGAACTGAAGCTGTGGAAGCTTCCGTGAAAATGGCTATGCAGTATTTCAGAGAGCTTCCTACACCACAACCTCAACGAGTCAATTTTATTTCTCGCAAACAATCCTACCATGGAAATACCCTTGGCTCCCTTGCCGTTGGTCACCATGTTGCTCGTCGAGCTATCTACGAGAATATCTTGACAAAGAATGTTCATCACGTTTCGCAGTGCTATCCGTATCGCGAGATGAAGACTGGAGAGACCGTCGAGAGCTATGTCGCAAGACTGGCGCAAGAGCTGGAAGACAAATTTCAGAGCTTGGGTCCAGACACAGTGTGTGCTTTTGTGGCAGAGACCATGGCCGGGGCTGTAAGTAATCCATAACTTGGATATCCCTTGAACATACCACGCCAGTTTAATTTTGAATTTAACTAACAACCTTTCAGACACTAGGCTGTGTTCCTCCGCTGCCAGGCTATCTGAAAGCTATGAAAGAGGTCTGCGAGCGCCATGGGGCACTATTCATTCTGGATGAAGTAATGTCTGGCATGGGCCGTACCGGAACCCTTCATGCCTGGGAGCAAGAAGACGTTGTACCTGACCTACAAACCATTGCCAAAGGTCTAGGTGCCGGATATGCTCCAATTGCCGGTCTGTTGGTGAATAAGCATGTTGTCGATACTTTGACTCGAGGTACAGGGGCTTTTGCTCACAGTCAAACATATCAGGGTCACCCAGTTTCCTGTGCAGCCGCATACAAAGTGCAAAAAATTATCCAAGAAGACAATCTACTCCCTAATGTTCGCGAAATGGGTGAATACCTTGGTCGCCTCCTTCACGAGAAGCTGGGCAGCAACCCTCATGTTGGTGATATTCGTGGTCGTGGTCTTTTCTGGGCTGTAAGTGCTTCTCCTCCATTGATTCATCCTTGATTTAGGACAAGCGCATTAACTCGTTTGATTGCAGATGGAGTTTGTACAGAACAAAGAGACAAAGGAGCCTTATCCTCCATCGAATAAAGTTGCGTGGGCGCTCCATACGACTGGTTTGAAGCCGGAATACGCAATCTCCCTCATGCCAGGAAATGGGGGTGCAGATGGAGTCAATGGTGATCATATTTGCCTAGCACCACCATACAATACCACGAAGGCGGAAATTGACATGATAGTGGATCGTGCATCTAAGGTCATCACGGAAGTTCTAGGCTGAGAGGCTTGAAGTTGAAAATATGAGAATGTTTAAGTAATATAATAGCTACCCTAGTACTATCAGTATTATCTCTATTCAAATACTAGTCTCTTCCAAATACAATCATAGTGCAGCCCTTTCATTACATAGCTCTTCATGATGCAAACCGAATGACATAGGGACAAGGATCTTCACCAAATTCCGCAATACTGTTTTCCTGGACCTGATTGACACGATCATTAGGTGCATTCCACATGCGGTCGCCGGAATCCCTAAACCGAGTCAACTGAGGTCAATTTGATAGAGACTTTTTGTGGCTTACATCATTAGACCGATATGGTGAATGCTGTCGCTGTCATTGCAATCACATTCGCCGCCGAAGAACACAGCATCCCCAGCTTGGCGCTGGGAATAAGGATATTTTCTGTTAGAGTATCGTAAGCTTCATAATACCATGACAGTCCATAGTCCCGGTATACTTACTTATAGCCTAGCTTAACCTCCGATGCGCAGTACATGGAAGAGGTCACGCGAAGACCTTCAGTGAAGAGATCACGGCCAGTCACTTTGCAAACTGCCCAACAGACCAGACCGGAGCAATCGTAGCCTACATCACCATAATCATAAGGGGGTTGGTCATCTGTAGGCCCACTGCAAGAGCCACCACCCCATGCATAAGGCGTTCCTTTAGCTGTCATAGCAGTCGATAAGATTTTCTGTCCAATATCACTCGAGGAGCTGTTTGAATGGGGTATGGCGACGGTGCTGGTGGCCAAACTAGCCAGAAATGCTGTAGCAACCAATTTCATTGTGATGATACTTCAACTTGAATTGCAGGCAATAATGAGAAGGAAGGACACTGTGATCTCGGATTGGAACTTGGGAGAACTTGAGAAAAGTGTGAAAGTCGGTGTTCAAGTAGTCTTCACGTTTTGGAAATCGATAGGCATCAGGTTCGTGGAATCCTACCTACCGTCCTAAAGTTTGATGATCAAGATATGTTGATCAGATAGAAATAGGTCATATACGAGGACCCAAGATCTGACTGACCAAGTAACTCCAAATCCTGATCCCGTGTTGATGGGGTTTTCGATCCAACCCAAAAGGCTTGAAAGATCGTCGGAATGATGGAGAATACGAAAGGTCAATATCCAGTGACATTTCATGAAAGTTGACACATGCTGATCAGATCGGAGTTAAGTCATTTCTTTTGCAAATCGATGTTACTTGCGCTCAAACTCATTAGACGATCAAGGGGTGAAGAATACGAGGAGTGGAGAGCCAAGATCTTCAATTGCGACTGGGGCGAAATTATCATGCTTAGAGTTGGCGGAAGACTCTGGGATCGACGGTCGTATTTGAACTATTTTTGGAATTTAAAGATTGGTATTCCTTGCATCATCCCATTAGAACAAGTCAAGTTCTAGAGGAAAGTCAGTTGGTCGTTCTCGGATACTCTTTGGGAGTATTCTCAATTCATGATACGCAGCATCATAGTAAGTCATTAGGATTCAATAAGTTCTTTGATCTCAGATTTCAATAATAGTACATACTAAGACCACTGGAGTGATCTTAGTATCTACTACTCTAATACGTTCCTAGATCAAGGGATTGGTATATTCATGCCGACGCTCCTTGTGCACCTGTAGTATCATACTACATATGTATAAACCCTATCATGTGATCGTGATGATAATGAGCGGGGAAGTTCGTGATATTCATTCCCCACTTCACATTCACATTGTTCAATGAAATCCACGTTACTGTCTAACCATCGCGATTATTGCGAAGAGTGTATTCCTCCGCCGTCCTAGCGGAATGCCCCATTGGGAGCGTTTCACACGATCAAGAACAGGTATCAAATCCACCCGGATTTGGATCCATAAATGACTCCCAAGACCACGACTGACATATGGTGGTAGGATGTCTACAGTGCCGAAGGAAGCACGAGAAATGTGACGAAAAGACCCCAGTTTGTTCCTTTTGCAGTACACGAGGATTGAGCTGTCAGTATCCTTCCGGATTGAGATGGGTGCGGCGTGCTCAGCCTACGCTATCGAGACATCGATCTCGAAGGCAGACTCGAGAACCCGATAATGCGGGAGAACCTAGCAGGTCTTTATCGCTTTTCTCGAGTGATTTGTTTCAAACCAACGAAGAGAAGATAGCATGGGAATACTGTATGTTCACAGTTCCAGAAACCATTGTAGGACCTTCGCACTGAAATGTATCAGACATGAGACTAGTTTCTTCCAACGTCCCCGCCATGGACGGGCCGGATAATCCATACCGGCAACTCTCCTGGGCAGCCTTATCATCGCCGGTTCTCTTCGACACAATTGTTTGCATAGCTACAGAGCATATGCTCAATTTTGGCCTGGGAAGCGTGTCAACAGCAGCGTATTGTCAACAACGCATGCTGCGTACGATTGGACAGCACCTACGACTTATTGAAGTGGGAAGTGGCCGTGAAACCAGGAGTGTAGTACCATCCGGTAGCTGTGATCATGAGGCACTGGTTACAGCAGTCGTGCTACAGGGTGTGGTTGTCGCCCAGTCAGAGGACGGTGTTCTAGAACCGCATATGCGATGCGCATCATTCCTCATGCAAACTCTAGGCTATTTTCACCAGATACCACACAGTACTCTTACCCGGACAGCGGTGCAACGGTTCGCCATGGTCGATGTTATGCTGGCCATCGCGCGGCAACGACGACCATATGCCCCTGGGAGTTTTAATCTACACCAACCCGATGCGGCGCGGTGGGACAGGACAGAGCCATCTTTCCACGAGATGACTGGGTGTCCCCAACCCCTAATGTGCTTCCTAGTTAGGATTTCACATCTGGCGTGCGATATTGAGGAGCGTCTGGAACAAGATGTATCAATTGCTGACCTTCTTGCCGAGGCTTATCGATTGGAGAATGATCTCCGATCCTGGGGAACACATTATACCGGTATTACAGTAGCGAACAACGAGCGGCCCCCGCTGGACATTCTGACAGAATGTTTCTACTGGACATCACATCTACTATTAGCACGACGGGTATTTAAAGACCCAACTCGTTGTCACCGAGTCCAGCATTTCGCACAGACCTGCTTTGGACTCATGGACCATCTGTCTACTGGTTGTGGCCCAGATTCATCGCTCCCACAACCTTTTTACCTCGCAGCCCGAGAAGCAGTCACCCCGAACGACCGTGCTTGGGTACGACAAAAGCATCGGTCGATGACCGAGTACTATCGAGAACAGCAGCGCAACATGGCAATGCGACTCACGGAGCAAGTTTGGGAGATCACGGACAGGTTAGAATTGAATAACCCGGTTGAGATGCATCCGGGCCAGGCGATTTCAAGTGCAGACCGGCAGATTAAGGCGCTGGATGCAGGTTCATGTCTATTCATATTTTGATAATTTACTGGTATCCATGGATGATGCTCTATTTATAACTTGGTGGCGATTTCGAAAGAGAAGTGGGCCTGACTCGGCAATGAAGTGAAAATAAACTTGCATTGGTTTGATAGAAGTAATATGATGATAGATCGTACCAGGATGTTGCAGAGATATGGGAAATAGTGTCAATTCTGGTACTCACCTTTTCTTGCAGTATATCTGGGCCATCAATACTCAGTGCTGTACTCCGTAGTAGATCCCCACGACCACTACTGTACTGTACTGTAGTATGGACTAGTTTGTTATCCGGACTAACCCTGATTGGGCAGGCCACCAGAAGAGGCAAGGATCTCCACCATTCCCACTCATCAATTCTGGTTCCTAAGAACATTCCTCCCTGGCCCTGATTAGACTTCGAGTCGAGAAAGAGTCTGGACTTTATGAGAATATTCAGAGTGCCACTGCTGTTTTTTTTTTTTTTTTTTTTT
>Ga0102593_1000508_pt1 | contig 66632 bp, 77 predicted proteins | sample AraplaCol_mMS_r2_2_FD_76862 | JGI IMG/M metagenome (GOLD analysis project Ga0102593, IMG submission 76862) | Arabidopsis root microbial communities from North Carolina, USA - plate scrape MF_Col_mMS_r2 (SPADES assembly) (version 2) | ecosystem: Host-associated > Plants > Roots > Endosphere... | reverse complement strand
CTGCCTTCTTTGGCAGTTTTTTTGTTTTGTCATGCTTTATGTGGCTTTCTACTTGTGATGATAAATAGAAAATGTCCATAATAAAAAGAAGAGTGGGTATCCACTCTTCCTTCAGCCATCACTTTATAAAGTTGTCTTAGAAACGTCCGCCGCCAAGTTGTTGCTCAGCCATTTGTACAAGACGTTTTGTGATTTCGCCACCTACTGATCCGTTTGCACGTGCAGTTGTATCAGCGCCAAGGTTTACACCAAATTCGCTAGCGATTTCATATTTCATTTGATCGATTGCTTGTTCAGCACCGTATACTAATAATTCATTGTTGTTGCTGCTGTTGTTGTTTGCCATGTTGTGTCACCTCCTTGTTTTTCTTAAGTTTCCTATTGTGGAAGAAATGTATTCGTGGTAAATAATGGATGTATATTTCCTTGTTAGGATGACATACTAATTTTTAGAAACAACCGACACTGTAAAAAGTGGGATTAGATGTTTCATTTCCTTGTGACTAAAAACTAAACGCTTGCCATGTGTAGGAGAGAGAATGACAACTCGTTTGTCATTCTTTTTTCACGTTCATGGGTATACTATTTGAATGACAAAGGACTAACTCTGTAAAGAGTTAGTCTTTGGCTTAATAAAAATGATTGCTTTTTATAGCTATTTTAAGAATTGTGTTTAGTTATTCTATCCATTGCTTCTTGAACTGCATTTACAACAAAAGGGTCTTTTTCTTTCAAATCATTCACGCTGATTTCACCTGATTGTAAACCTCTGCAAATTTCATGGATATCTTCTTCAATTGTAATCGGCAGCTTACTTTCTGTAAGCATGTTACTTAATTCATTTGCTAACATTTTTTATTGATCCATGAGACGCCCTCCTCGTCATGTAAAAGTATAAAATGCCCAAACTTATTTATTTTCTCTTCCTTCTTGCTGATTCTGTACTTTTTCAATTCCAGTGTTTGATTCAAATCCGACTCGATAAGTTCCTGATTTTTGTTGCTTTACTGACTCTGGTATTTGATACTGCTCAAAATCATCCTGAAACTGTCTTGTGCTTGGATTTCTTTCCACTTATATTCCTCCTCAGTAAATTAAATTTTGACGTTTTAGTTTCCCCATTTCGTAAAATAATTAAGCATGTTGTACATGTCTCTTAGCAACAAGTATCTATTTAATTCTCGGGAAATAAAAATATAACTTAACCTTCCACTTATTTTATCTTCAAATTTTCAAACAATATGGCTAGGAGGTGTTTTTATGCCAAAGAAAGACTTTGAAGGCGTTGATAATTCAGGAATTGCAGAAAGAGTTGATTATAACAACTATAAAAATAAAGATAGCAATAATGATCCTACGCTTAACCGTATTGTCGAAGAAGATGGGCGTGCCCTTGACCCGAGGGAAACCTTAGAAAATTTCTTTACTGACCTTGAAGGTGAAGAGCCACAAGAAATTACAACTTAATAAAAAAAGTAGAAAACGGCGGATCTTTTTAGCGAAAAGACCTACGAAACGTAGATATTTTCATTAGAGAACCTGCTGTAAACGAGTTAACATGGTTTAAAAAATGAGGACTATTAATAGAGGTGAAGTTAATGTCGCATACAGAAACTGAACGAACAACGTATATGTATGATCCTTTCACTATACAAGGTCTTGAAATGAATATACCTAAAGAAGACGAAGGCAGCCAACCGCTAATAAATCGTTCAGGACTGAGTACCTCTACGTTCAAAACAAATATGAATAGAGAACATTTTGAACGTTATATTTATTAGCAGGAGTATCCTGCTGCTTTTTATCTTATAAAAAGATCCTTCTATTTTATATGCTAGAAGGATCTTTCCACTAAATATTCTCATTTCAGTATAGTAAATCAACTGCTTATTCCTAACGTATTGGAGATTTCATCTTGGTTTTAGGTGTGGATAGGTAATAAAAGTGGTTAGTGTTTTTTCATATATACTGTCTGTACATCGATTGTAGAAAGGATTTAACGAAATGCAGAAGCAAACCTTAATTTTTAATTTAGACGATACGCTTGTTCACTGTAATAAATATTTTAGAGACACCATAAATGCTTTTGTGGCTCAATTGCAGGAATGGTTTGAGAATCTGACTAAGGAAGAAATAAAACAAAAGCAGTTAGAGATAGATTTAAAAAGTATAGAAAAGTATGGCCTTCACTCTTCTCGTTTTCCAGAATCATTAGTAGCTACTTATTTATTTTTTAGTGAACAAAATCATCAAGATATCCATGAAGATAGAGTCGAAAGAGTCAAGAAAATTGGTCAAAGTGTATTTGAAGTACCGATAGAGCCTTTGCCAAATATGTATGAAGTATTAGATAAGCTTAAAGAACAAGGACATAATCTCTATTTACACACAGGTGGAGACGAGGAAAATCAAGGTAGAAAAATTGTTCAGCTAGAGCTAGCTAAATACTTTGAAAAAAGAGTGTTCATTTCTGAACAAAAAGATACACCTGCATTAAAAGAAATACTAAACCAAATTAAGTACGATCCAAAAAAGACTTGGATGATTGGCAATTCATTAAAAACCGATATAAGACCGGCAGTAGAAGTTGGAATACATGCGATTCACGTACCTTCTGAACTGGAATGGAGCTACAACCAAGTTAAAATTGATATTGCGCCAAAAGGTAAATTGATAACCGTTAATTCATTGCTGGAAGTTCCAGAAATCATCCAAAAGCATGCTCAAGAAACGGTTGTGTCCACCTAATACTAGGTCATATGTAAACACAATGCACAGAAGCAGCTAACCGTTGATATAAATCTAAACCTTACTCAACAATAAGCAGATAAAGTTCTTATGTTTTTCTTAATCAACTCACATAATATACACAGGAGGTGACTGATATGGCAGATCAATCCAAAGAATCAGAAAAAATGATATGTGAAGATCATAATTCTCCAGTTGATGAAAGAAGTTACGATTTATACGAAGCGACGCGTAATTCACTTTTACGCAATGAATTAGACGATAAAAACAAAACCATTTTAAATAATATTGATAACGCAGCGATGGATGTGAATCTTGAGGAATAATGGACATAAAAAAACCTTCTATTTCTTAATATCATAGCTAACTAAGGGTACACATTTCTTTTTCTCTTAGTAAAGAAGACCTTAAATAATTAGGGTCTTTTTTAGGTATTTCCCAAAACATTCTATGGTTGTTTCAGATACAGTAATAGGAGTCTACTAACAGCAAGGAGAAGATTTTTAATATGAGAAACAACTATCCTTATCAGCACTCTAATTACGGTGATTATCAAGGGGCTATGTATCCTCAGCAAGGTAACTGCGGTTATCCTCAATCTAAACCTTGTGGTCAATTGCCTCCTCAAACCATGCCTGCTCAGTATGACCCAGTTAAGCAAAACACATCTTTTACTGGTCAAGATGTGTTTGTTCCAGTGGTGCATCCTAGCCATACCACAAATGTTTATCAAAAAAATTATAAATATATGCACTCATTCCCGCATACAGAATCCGTTGTATATCAGGAAACGCATCAACATTTTTGTGCTCCAAGCTGTCCTCCTAGAACTCGGCCTTGGTGCTAATAGCCAAAAAAGCCCCTTCATTTTAACAATGAAGGGTTTTTACTATGTGAAATTTATGATGTTATTTAGCTGTCGCTAAACAAAGTAGCCTATTTTAGACCAAAATCCAATCGATATGAGCTATGTCTACATATAATACCTTAACCCATGTATATTTAAAGTTTTTTCCTTTAGTTAAATACAACGAAAAGAGGTGTTTGTATGTCTAGTTATGGTGGAGCTGGTTCTGGTTTTGCTTTATTAGTTGTCCTGTTTATTCTTCTTGTCATTATTGGATGCAGCTGTTACGGCCGCGGATTTGGCTATTAATAACAATAAAAAAGTCTTTCTCTAATTTGAGAAAGACTTTTTTATTCTAGGTTGTGCGGGGTTGCTTTTATACGCAATAGAACTGATTGGGCGGAATTCAAACAATCTATTGCAGAGGGAGTAAAACTCATATATGGGATCTGGGGATGCTTCATTGTATGTAAAAGAAACTAAAAGGTTATTATTTTTTATTTATAGTGATATAAAACGTAGTCTATCCACTTCGTGGAGCAAATTTCGTTTTTCATCATATGCTAAATGTATGAACGAGAAGGAGGTGAAGTTTATGTTCTTTGGCGGTTATGGCGGAGGTTGTGGCTATGGTTATGGCGGCGGCTGCGGTTACGGCGGTGGCAGTGGTTTTGCTTTAATTATCGTGCTGTTTATCTTATTAATCATTATTGGCTGTGCTTGTTGGGGAGGATTTGGCGGTTGCTAATTATTAGCCTGCCTTTATCTCTAACTTAAAAAAGTTAGCTTTATGCTAGCTTTTTTTATTTGTTAAATGGGGACATGTATAGTGATTAGTACTCACATCTGCTGCGTTAACCAATGGTTTACAGCTTGTTACTAAGCGTTTATGGAGTTTTTTACATAAAAGAATTGAATATACGATTCCTAAAGTATGAAAGTTATTATACTCAGCATAAGAACCATGAATATTTGAAATAAGTTTAGTTGAAAATTCACCTCTTTGTTTTGGAGAAATCATGTAAAATAATGATAAGAGGAGGGATGGAAATGAATGGAACAGACACAATAGTATTAAATATAAAAGAGATTAGAAGAAGAAGTATAAAGGTTTGGCAAGCAATTCCTGATGATAAACTCGATTGGAAGCCAGATAAAGAAGCTATGACATGCGTAGAAATGGTTCGTCATGTCTTGGAGTCAGAATACTATTATCATCTAGCTATCAAAAATTTGGGCAGCTTAAAGGAATTTGATTCTCCTTTTGAAAAAAGACCATTACAATCTATAAAGGATGAATTGGAGTTTGCAGCATCATACCACCAACAATTTTTAGACATGATTACTACTTTTTCTGAAGAAGATTTAACTAACATTCAAATAGACCGTTCAGATGTTGGTTATATTCGTTCTTTAGGGGATATGTTGATGCGGATAGGCTATCATGAATCCGTACACGCTGGACAACTCTTACAGTATTTGAGAATCATGGAGGTTGATCGACCTAGAATATGGGATTAAATCAATTAAATAATATGTATATCATAGATAAAGTTAGTTATCGTAATGTCCCTATTTGCTAAGAAATATTTTTTGTATTTATAGAAAGCTCATTGCTTGTAATCTGTGCTTTTTGCATGTCAATTTTACCAAACATCGCTGCAATATCTTTCCGAATAGACGAGCCAATTAATTAGCTATAAAACTATACCAGCAGCTATCTCCATGGAGATAGCCGCTGCGACTTCTGGATCTTGAAAACGTGCTCTGCATAGAATATCATCCAAACCTGCTTCTAAACGTTCAGGCGGAGCTGGGGGGAAAGCTACCTCATTTCCGTTTAATAGCTTTTCTGCGTCTTTCATTCATTAGATGAATCAAAATATGTTTCGGCGCTTATTCTCCGTGCTTTAGTACTATTTATAAATAACCTGGATCCTCTGTAGAGTCCAGGTTATTTAATTGCTTTTAAAAACGCAATAAATTATTCTAAATTCCGATCTAACAATATGCCAGTTTGCTCAGCTATGACATCGGTTGGAACGTGCATGCCATTTTTAAACCACCATTCTACTGTCCCTACAACAGCTGAGGCAAAGAATTGAACAACAACTTCTTTACTTAACCCTTCGTTTTCACCTTTAGTTATATCAACTTCAGGACTATACTCTTGGATGACTAACTCGAGAAAACGGCTGCGGAAATAATGTGCGCCTTTACTTTCTAACATGGTGGAAAAGAACAGGTGGTGGCGCTCAAAGTATTCAAACCAAATATAATTTCCTTCTTGAAACGTCATATCAGCAGCCGAATGGCATAGTTCCTCGAGATTGTTCATATGCTCTTCAATCATCTTATCTAGTAAATCGTATTTATCCATGTAGTGAAGATAAATTGTGCCTCGGTTAACGTTTGCTTTGTCAGCAATGTCCTGAATGGTAATGTCATCAAATCGTTTTTGGGTCATTAACTCAGTAACTGCTTTTTTTATAGCCTCTTGGCTTTTGAGTATTCTTCTATCGACTTTAGCCACTTTAAAACCTCACTTTTTTTAAAGATATTCAACAATATCTCTTCATTTGTTGAGTAATCAACGAATCGCCTTTAATTAGCGATTGAAAGGATCTTATTTGCTTTTATAATTATAGACAGATGTTGATTAATCAATCAATATTGATTTTCAGCAGACAGGTAGATACTTTTAAAACTATAGAAAAATGAACTTCAATAGGAGGAATGTTTGTGAACCGCATTGACAGGAGTATAGAAAAATACAAGCAGCTGTTTGGCGATGGTGTTCCAGCTACACATGTTACCGATCCGGATTTTCAGGACATTCTGAGCCATTTTATTTTTGGAGAAATTTTTTATCAAGGTGAGCTAAATGACAAGGAGCGCGAGCTAATTACATTGGTAGTTCTGGCTACTAACCAGACGTTGCCTCAACTAACAGCACATGTTAGCGCAGCGCTGAGTGTTGGTCTAACACCTGTAGAAATTAAAGAAGCTGTTTACCAGTGTGCACCATACATTGGATTTCCAAAAACGTTAAATGCCATCGATAAAGTTAACGAGGTTTTCAAAGCAAAGGAAATTGTTTTACCGATAGAGAGTCAAAAGACGGTAAATGAACAGAATCGCTCTCAAAAAGGGCTGGCTACTCAAGTAGAGATTTTCGGGGATGTTATTAAAAAAATGCAGAAGAATGCTCCATCGAATCAAACGCATATACAGGAATATCTTTCGGCTTTTTGTTTCGGAGATTTCTACACCCGCAGCGGACTTGATTTGCAAACAAGAGAGCTATTAACTCTCTGTATTGTAAGTGCGTTAGGTGGTGCTGAAGGTCAAGTGAAGGCACATGTACAAGGGAATCTGAATGTGGGAAATGCCAAGGAACAATTGATTGATGCAATCACTCACTGTCTTCCATATATGGGCTTTCCAAGAACACTAAATACATTAGCTTGTATTAATGAAATTAGCCCTGAAAACTAAGAGAAGAAAGTAAAGAATCTCTGTTTTATGTGAAGATTTCCCTGATAAGAAATGGGAAACCAAAGTATATAGGACAAGTTACTACAAAAAATAGAACAATTCAAAGGAGATAAAAAACATGTTTAACGAAACGTATAAATTATCAAACGGTGTAGAAATGCCGCTATTAGGCCTTGGTACTTGGCTGCTTGATGATGAACAGGCAGCGCAGGCAGTGCGTGATGCGGTCTCTAATGGGTACCGTCACATTGATACGGCTCAAGCTTATATGAATGAAGCTGGTATAGGCGAAGGAATCCGTTCTAGCGGTGTTGAAAGAGAAGAACTTTTCATTACAACAAAGGTTGCAGCAGAAGCAAAGACTTATGAGGAAGTTACGGAGTCCATTGATGAGTCTTTAACAAAGATGGGGCTGGATTACATTGATCTTCTCATTATCCACAGTCCACAGCCTTGGACGGAGTTTAGAGAAGAAAATCGCTATTTCGAAGAAAACAAAGAGGCATGGAAAGCAATGGAGGACGCTTATAAAGCAGGAAAGGTAAAGGCAATCGGTCTTTCTAATTTCCTTCAGGATGATATAGAGAATATTCTTTCAAGCTGTGAAATCAAGCCTATGGTCAATCAGGTATTAGTACATGTGAGCAACACGCCTTTAGATTTAATTGAGTTTTGTCAGAAGAATGACATCTTGGTAGAAGCATATTCGCCAATTGCACACGGTGCAGTTCTTGATAATAAAGAAGTTAAGGTAATAGCTGATAAATATGGGGTATCTGTCGCGCAGCTTTGCCTACGCTATGATATTCAGCTTGGTCTTGCAGTAATTCCTAAGACCGCAAACCCAGATCATATGAGAATCAATGCAGAGCTTGATTTTGTGATTAGTGATGCAGATATGGAAATTTTGAAAAATGTCGAACCTATTCAGGATTATGGTGAGCATAGCTACTTCCCGGTATTTGGTGGGAAGTTGAAGTAAACATGTAATAGCAATGAATGAGCCAAGACATACAACTATGAATGATATTATTGGAGGAATCAAAATGGCAAAACATGAAGAAGTAAAAAATGGCGTTATTTTCCCAGTAGGAGAAAAAAACGAAGCGTATGCACAATTTTTTGTTGGACAAAGCTATCTTCAAACATTAATCGCCGATCCCAAAGTGAATGTCGGAGTTGGAAATGTGACCTTTGAACCTGGATGCCGCAATAACTGGCATATTCATCGTGATGGATTTCAGCTTTTATTAGTAACAGGTGGCGAAGGCTGGTACCAAGAAGAAGGAAAACCTGCACAATTCTTAAAAGCTGGAGATGTTGTTGTTACACATGATGGTGTAAAACATTGGCATGGTGCTGCAAAAGACAGCTGGTTTGAACACATTGCCATCACTGCCGGTACGCCGGAATGGTTAGAACCAGTAACGGATGAGGAATATAACAACATAAAATAATAGATTGCATATATGCTAGAAACAAAAAAATCTACGGATTATTGGTAATAATCCGTAGGTTTTTTATTATAAATTCAAAATATCATAGGGGAGGTACTTAAAGCTCTAAACATTCACCAATCGATTTGTTTTTCATCTTTAAAAAAGCCTCCGGAAGGTCCTTCAGTTCCAATCGTTGCTAACCAAAGGATAGAACGAGCAGCTTGCTCTGGAGTTCTTGGAGCTGATGGTCCACCCATATCTGAGCTTACCCATCCTGGATCGACCGCGTTAATTTTGATATCATTGGTGCTTTCTGCAGCTATTAATTGCGTTAAGCCATTTAGAATAAGCTTAGATAACTTATAAGCGCCTACTCCTGGAGATGACATTTCACTCATGGCTCCATATTCTGAGGAAACATTAATAATTCTTCCGTAGGCTTGCTGTTCCATAAGGGGGATAAAGGAACGGATTACATGGTAGGCACCGAAGAAATTCGTTTCGAGCGTTTTCTCTAGAACAGAAGGCTCCATATCTACTAACTTTTGATTTTCATCTAAATAGATGCCCGCGTTATTAATTAGCACATCCAATCTTCCATATTGTTCACTTACTGTAGCCGCAGCTTGACCGATACTTGTTTGATTATTTATATCCATTGTCAAAAATGAAACATCAAGATGAGAGTCTTTAAGTTTTTGCACGGCTTTATGTCCGGTTTCTGAATTACGGCTCGTCAAAATGACCTTAAAACCTTCCATCGCCAATTGTCTCACTAGTTCATATCCAATACCGCGATTTCCGCCGGTGACAAGTGCCACTTTAGTGTGGTTATCCATTTCAAGTCCTCCATTTTTTATATATTAATGCTGTAAGCATTGATTAGAACAGATTTCTGCTTTTCATAGATGTAATAAAAGAAAACAAAGGGAACCTGCTAGGGATCCCGAAAGAAAGTTGCGCTGATGTCTTATTTTGAAAGTTGCCTTACAGGACGCTGCATGTAGCTTCTTGGTAAAATGAATAGTACACTCAATATTAATGACAAGATCCCCACTAGTACAACATATTGTGTACCCATTCCTGATATAAATAGTCCACCCACAGCTGTACCAATCGTTGTTCCTAAGTTAACGGACGCTAAAAATAGTCCGTTTGCGAAATCAGGAGCTTCTGGAGCTGCGGAGGAAATCCAATATTGATTAATATTCGTTCCTATACCAGCGAATATTCCCCAAACTAAAGTCATGATAGCCATAGGCCAAGTAAACTGTCCGATGAAGAATAAAATGATGTAAACGACTCCCAATGCGAAAGGGAAAACGACTACAGTTTTAATGGCATTTTTCGTAAGTAACTTCCCTGCGATAATATTTCCGAGAATATTTGCCCCACCGAATAGAATCAACATGAAACTAATTAATTGTCCAGAGATGTTCGTAACGCTTTTAAGATACTCAGCAAGATAACTGTAAACCCCAAATACTGCTGAATTCAGTAAAAGGACGGCAATAATAGAAAGCCAAGTAATAGGTTTTTTTAATACGCTTAGCTGCGCTCCGTATGAAAGTCTTTCTGTAACAGGCATAGAAGGGAAGAATGCCCACGTAGCAATAAATACAATAGCATTAATAACAGCAAAAAACGTCATTGATAGTTGAAACGAAACTGTGCTTGCAAGAAAACTTGCGATTGGTACACCAAGTACCATGCCTGCAGATACGCCAATAAAGACTTTGGAAACAGCTTTTGGAGCATCTTCCTTGCTGACTGAGTTCGCTGCCATTGTAAAAGCTGCTGAAAAATAAATTGGATGAAAGATAGCTGGAATCACACGCGCAATTATGGCAATAGCAAAGTTAGTGGTGAATATAGAGATAATGTTACCTAAAACGAAAATACCAAGTACAAGTAACATTGCTTTCTTACGGTTGACTCCTGAAAAGAGTAACGGCATCGTTGGACCAGATATTGATACAGTAAGCGCAAAGAGACTCACCAGCCATCCGGCCTTTGATACACTGATATGAAAGTGATCCGCAATGTAGGGCAGTATCCCTATAACCCCCATTTCGGTATTTATAATCCCGAAAGCTCCTAAGGTTAAGACAAATATAAGTAGCTTATTTTGTTTAGACATAAAATAAAGATCCCTCTTTCTAAAAAATGTTGTGTTCTAGTTGCTGTAAAGTGGGGTGGTTAAAGGTGTATTGTAATGTTTTCACTTAGTCACTTTTTCAATTCTAACTGTAAAAGAACCATCAACATTTTCAAAATTTTCCTTTCCTGATTCAATTTGACCTAGTATCATAAGGTCGTTTGTAGAATCCTCAAAATCTTTATAAAAAATAGCTAAATTTCCCCAAGGAGCGTAATAAGCAAAGTCTCCTTTTTTTGATTGATTTCCGGCTTGTACATCATCTATAGATAATTTTTTTTGTAAAATACTAATTTTCTCTTTACCTATATAATCTTCAAAAGTTACTGTTAAAGGTAATCGAGCTAGAAAATCCTTACTTATTGGGTTATTGTACATCCTTACTACTACTTCTTTGTTGTCAAATGTTAATTTTATTCTTGCATTTGAAATACTATCTTCTTTTGATTGTTCTGGTTCCCGGTTTAAGTTGTCATTTGCATTATGATTTCTGTCGGTTGCAGATGAATTATTGTTGCCACAAGCGGCAAGGACAACGCTTGTTACTAAGATAGAAGCTAGGCACAACAGCTTTTTCATCTTGTTAGACTCCTTCTATTTTTACCTTTAAATTTTCAAATTCTATTGGCGAAAACGTATGAATTCCGACAATATAGGCCGGAATTCATACAAATTACGATTAAGATGTCATGCTCTTTACGAGCCTTATTGTTTCTTCAAATTTTCTTTGAAGAAGGATTCAAGCTTGTCAAAAGGAATTAAATTCACTCGATCATACAAGTCCACATGCCCGGCGCCTGGAACAATATAGAGTTCTTTTGGTTGAGCTGCTAGCTTGTAGGCGTCTTCGCTGAACTCTCTAGAGTGAGCGTTTTCACCGGTAATGAACAACATTGGACGAGGAGAAATCGTCTCTATGTCTTCAAACGGATAAAAATTCATGAATTTAACGTTGCTGGTAAGCGTTGGGTGAGTCGTCAGCTTTGGCGACGAACCTTTAGGTGTGTATTCACCTCTTGGAGTACGATAAAAATCATAAAACTCACGTTCAACGTCCGTAGAGTTTTCATTTAATTCGTGTACCGTTCCGCCGGTGTACTTAGTTTTACCGCCTTTAAATTCCACATAGCGCTGCTCTGCTGCCTCTTCAAGAATCTTCTTTCTCTGTTCGACAGTCTGAGAGTGTTTAAGCCCGTTGCGGTTAGCAGCCCCCATGTCATACATACTGACTGTCGCAATGGCTTTCATGCGCGGGTCGAGCTTGGCTGCGCTAATGGCAAAGCTCCCGCTGCCACAAATACCAAGAATACCGATTCTGCCTTTATCAACAAATTTTCGAGTGCCTATGAAATCCACTGCAGCACTGAAATCTTCTGCATAGATATCTGGTGAGACAGCGTTGCGAGGCTGGCCTTCACTTTCTCCCCAAAAAGATAAATCTAATGACAGCGTAACGAAACCTTTTTCAGCCATCTTTTGTGCGTATAAATTTGCACTTTGTTCTTTCACAGCACCCATAGGATGCCCGACGATGATTGCTGGGTGCTTCGTTTTTTTATTAAGACCTTTTGGAATGAAAAGATTCCCTGCAACTTTCATATTGTATTGATTTTCAAACGAAACCTTTTTCTTTGTTACCTTCTTGCTTTTGTAAAAATTATCTGCTCCATTGGACATGTCTGGTTTGTATGCAGCGTCGGTCTTCGATGCAGCGCTAACGTCAGTTTTTGATGCAACAATGGTCGTGGATACAAGCAAGCACAGGGCAATCACTTTACATACACGTGTAATCATAGATTTTTTTTTCATTTTAAGCTCCTTTCCACTTTGAATAAGTAAAGGTGTTGTTTTTGTGATATAAACTTCTTTGTTATTTATTCTAACGGCTTCTTTTGAATATAAAAAATACTTATATCTTATATCATGATATGTTTGATAAGCATTTCTGGAGTGTATATACTAAAGCTTATGAAAGGAGGAGGGGGATATGGAAATTCGAGTTTTGCGCTATTTTCTTGCGGTTGCAAGAGAAGGAAACATCACGAGAGCTGCTGATGTTTTGCATGTGACACAGCCAACTTTGTCTAGACAATTAAAAGACCTTGAACAAGAGTTAGGTAAAAAACTATTTATTCGCAGCAGTCACAGTGTCTTTCTGACAGATGAAGGAATGCTTCTGCGAAACAGGGCAGAGGAAATCGTTAATATGGTGGATAAATTAGAGGCAGAATTTAGTTCGATGGAAGAAACAATAGGTGGTGATGTCTATATAGGCGGCGGAGAAACTGAAGCAATGAAACACATTGCACGAGTAGCAAAAGATGTACAGGTACGTTATCCTAATATACGATATCACCTCTACAGCGGAAACGAAGAAGATATAACGGAACGGCTTGACAAGGGATTGCTTGATTTCGGTATTTTAATTCAGCCAGCCGATATTTCAAAATACAATTATCTTAATATGCCTGCCAAAGATGTTTGGGGCGTTGTGATGAGAAAAGACAGTCCTCTTGCCCTCAAAGAAAGCATTCAAGCTGGGGATTTATTAAACGTTCCACTGATTTGTTCACGACAGGCCATGAAACAGACGTTTTCCAAAAATGAATTTGCGGATTGGTTTGGCGAAGATTTTCATAAATTAAACATCGTCACTACATACAATCTTGCATATAATGCGGCCATTATGGTTGAAGAAGGCATCGGATATGCAATAACACTTGATAAAATAGTCAATACGTCTACTGCTAGTAATCTTTGTTTCAGACCCTTACAGCCAAGACTTGAATCAGGCTTAAATATTGTGTGGAAAAAGCATCATGTTCTTTCAGCTGCGGCGAATGCGTTTTTAAAAGAACTGCAGGAAGAATTTGCACACACTCTAAACTGACAGGGTATCGGTCTAGCTCAAACAAATGGAGTAAAGCGGCTGTAATCGCCCAGGATATTTTAAAGAGAGTTAAAGTTGAAAACCGAGGACAGTAAAAAGACTTGTCTATACGGTATGCTAGATAAGTCTTTTTACTGCCGATATAGAGGTGATGTTAAGATCCTTTGAATGTTTTATTAGCATGTATTAACTCCCATTCGCCAGGGTTAGTGTCATCTGGCGATAAACCGTTAATAATATCAAGATAATGATTTGCTTTTTCGTCCATATATTTTACAGTTCTTTTAGCTTCCTCTAATTGAGCTTGAGCGATCTCTTTTTGCTTTAAAATGATTTCATAGCGCTCATGAATAGTACTTCCACCTTCTAAACACAAATCTACGTAGGTTTTAATGTCTTCCACTGTCATCCCACATTGTTTTAAATATTTAACACCTGTCAGCCAATTAATGGACTCTTGATCAAAAAGGCGAATATTGTTTTTATCACGCTGTACACTTGGAACTAATCCTTTATCCGTGTAGAAACGAACCGTATGTTCCGTTATATCAAGCAGCTTGGCCACATCTTTCACCGTATACATTTTAGCCACTCCCATAAACATTTTTTATTCATCACTGCTTAAAATCCTATCACATTCGTGTAACACGAAGGCGATAGGATTTTTATCATTTACGTATTTAAATTTGAAGATATAGTTTAACCACTTTCTTCACCTTATACGCTTTAATTCCTCATCGAATAGCTTAAATTAATTTATTTAAAAGCCTTGACCTCGTGTTACACGAAGGTATTAGGATAATACTTGTGCAAGGTTAACGAAACTTTAAAACAGGAGGAATTTTATATGCAAAAAGTTACTTTAAACAATGGTGTTGAAATGCCTATCTTAGGCTTCGGTGTATTTCAAGTTCCTGATTCAGCTCAATGTGAACACGCAGTATCCAACGCGCTTGAAGCAAGGTATCGTCTAATTGATACAGCGGCGGCTTATATGAATGAAGAGGCAGTTGGTGCAGCTATCAAAAAAAGTGGTATTCCAAGAGAAGAGCTTTTTATTACAACAAAGCTTTGGGTTCAGGATCAAGGTTATGAAAGTGCTAAAAAAGCCTTTCATGTTTCTTTGGACAAACTAGGGCTTGACTATCTTGATTTGTACTTAATTCACCAGCCGTTTAATGATTATTATGGTTCTTGGCGTGCAATGGAAGAGCTTTATAAAGAAGGGAAAATTCGTGCTATCGGTGTATCCAACTTTTATCCGGATCGTTTAGTTGATTTAATCTTAAATAATGAAGTTGTGCCAGCTGTAAATCAAGTGGAGAATCATCCTTTTTTTCAACAGAAAGCTGCAAAGAAAGTGATGGAAGAATACGGTGTGCAAATACAATCATGGGGACCATTTGCAGAAGGTCAAAATAATATCTTCCAAAATGAATTACTTTCCGGTATTGGAGCGAAATATGGAAAAACAGTGGCACAAGTTATTTTGCGCTGGCATATTCAACGTGGTGTCGTTACCATTCCAAAATCTGTTCGTAAAGAACGTATCGCTGAAAACTTTAACGTCTGGGATTTCACGTTAAGTGATGAAGATATGGCAGCCATTACTGCTATGGACAGCGGGAAAAGTGAAATCATTGATCATTTTACCGCCGATACGGCTAAAGCCTTAAATGGATGGAAAATTCATGAATAATGAAAGGTTTGCACCACCTAGAAAATGAAATTTTTGATAGCACTCTACTTTAAAACAGCCATAAAATTGGCTGTTTTTTATTGTTTGAAAATGTAAAATAACGGTTTCTTTTTTCTTTAATTTATTACAAAAAAATCAAATGTATTTAAGGCATTTCTATCAATTATAGTAACAATTGTTAAATTTTATCTTAAAGGTGATATTCTTATAAATATTCAATCAGTATACTTTCAAAGCTATTTATGGATTTGATTTTACAGTATAAAAAAATATTGAGAGCCACGATTGCTTTATTACTCTTAGACGAAGGATGAGTGATGTATGAACAAACTTATAATACCAGCCATACTAGTGATATTCGCTTTATGGATCTTATTACAATTGGCTTTAGGCGGAGACGTTTTCCAAAACCCGCTAAACTATTTTATCTTAATAACGGTTTTCTTTTTATTTATCAAACAAGCAAAAGAAAAATAGCCTGGCTTGATTGCTGCTATGTAGTCTATAGTTATAGGCTGCTTTTTCTTTTGGCCGCGTTAAAAAAATTCCATATATAAGCTAATTAGAAAAAGAAGGTTGAACCTTGCTTTATAAAAAATACCTTACGATTGTAAAAATGGTTAAAAATTATTAAACAGTACCTTGCAATAAACAATAGCTGGTGATATATTGTAATTATTAGGAAATCATTATGAATCAGTACTATACAATAAACAGTAGTGGACTGTGAAAAGAAAAGGGTGAAGAACAGTGAACGTGCAATTTAAAAAAGGAGTTTTAGAGCTTTGTGTCCTTGTGTTGCTTGATAAGAAAGACCGCTATGGATATGAATTAGTTCAAAAAATCTCCGATCAAATTGAAATATCAGAAGGGTCGGTATATCCTCTTCTGCGCCGATTAACAAAAGAAGAATATTTTACAACGTACTTAAAGGAATCTACAGAAGGTCCCTCAAGGAAGTATTATCAGCTTACAGCTAAAGGCAGGGATTATTTATACGAACTTATCGATGAATGGAACGAGTTTTCAAGAGGTGTTAATCAATTAATTAAAGAAGGTGTGAACAATGTCGAAGAGTAAATTTTTACAGCAATTAAATGAATCCTTAAAACCATTGTCTTCAAAAGAACGTGCAGATATTCTACAAGATTATGAAGAACATTTTTCCATTGGCTTAGAAGAAGGAAAAACAGAAGAAGAAATTGTAACGTCGCTAGGTTCTCCGAATCAAATAGCCAAAGAATTGCTGGCAGATTATCACGTTGAGCAAGCAACAGCTAAGGCAACAACTCAAAATATTTTGAGAGCCACTTGGGCCGTAATTGGTTTAGCTTTTTTTAATGTAGTGATTGTGCTTGGGCCCGCCGTCGCATTAGCTGGCTTCATTTTGTCAGCTTGGGCCATAGGTCTATGTTTCTTGCTATCTCCTATTCTAGTTCTCGGTGAGGCTATTGTACATTCGAGCGGCTTTTTTCTCTTTAATTTATTCATGTCTTTAGCATTTTGCGGAATTGGATATTTTATTATGTTAGGTATGTTAGTTGTAACGAAGCTAGCTATAAAAGGCTTTGTACGTTATCTAAAATACAATGTATCACTGGTGAAAGGCGGTTTAAAACGTGCTGAATAAAAAGAAACTCTCCATTCTTGCAGGCATTCTCATCCTTGTTGGGATTATAGGCAGTCTCCTTACTTATCGTGCGATTGATCCTGAACCTATTTCAAAAGAAAAAGTTATTAACAGCAATCAAGTATCAAAAGTAAACATTGATACGGATAATACCCGTGTTCATGTGTACCCTATCAAAGGCGATAATGTCAAAGTAACATTAAAAGGCGAAACATCTCCTAATATAAAAAGAGACTTCACTACTGCCGTTAAAAATTCAACGCTTTTCATCTCCTATAATGAACAGCAGCGCAGCTGGGTCAATTTTGATATTGTTAGTGTATTAAAACCGCTATCCATCAACGTTTATCTGCCTGAAAAACAGTATAATTCATTGGGGATTTCCAGCAACAATGGGTATGTGTCTGTTAAAAAATTACGCGCAGCGGATGTTTCCATTGGCGCAAACAATGGACGTGTAGAATTAGAGGACATTGATTCACAAAACCTGAACACCAGCGTACACAATGGACTTACAAGCATAAAAAATGCTGCAGCAAAAACGGTTCAAGCAAAAGGGAATAATGGAAAAATAACGCTGAGTAACGTGCAAGGTAGTTTAAAAGGGGAAACCCATAACGGAAGTATCGCTTTAGAAACAAAAGAACTTGATCGAGATATTGACTTTAAAACGAACAATGGAAAGATTAAGATTACGACGAAAAAAGAACCAAGTAACGTTCAATTTAATGTTTCCGTGGACAATGGAAAAGTCGATATTTTAAATAAATATGATAGTAGTGCTGTTATTGGAAAAGGAAAGAATATCATTAAACTAGCCACTCATAACGGCAGTATTTCAGTAATAAAGTAACTGTTTGTTATCATAAGCTCCCCTACAAAAAAGCAATGGTACAGCTAGCCTGAGATAATCCAAAAAGGTTTCACTCATTGAACGTTGATGAGTGGAACCTTTTTTAATTTAGTTTATGGCGAAGTAATAGTGGCAGCTAAAAACGAGCCGTATACAAATCTCTCTTGGTTCACGCAATTTGAGCAGGGAAGGCCTATAAAAAATATAACTTCTTTTATTTTTTCTTAAAAAAGGAATATTTTTTAAAGTGGTACGATACTATTTTCTGATACAACCTATCTCCTTAACAGGGATGTTCTTCGCTTTACCTATCAGCCACTATCAGAAAGGAGCAAAAATAAATGAAACGATATGTTGCGTACGGCTTGTTACTCACAGTGTCTTTAGTATTTGCGATTTTTTTAATTGTTGATTGGCGCCAATACGAAACTGGGTTAGAACAGGCTATTAAGCCTGCTGATAAGAACTACGAGAACAGCAAAAACTATGTCTCTGACAAACGTATGATAAATGTCATTGTAAAGCTAACGGAAGAAAGTCCTGCAACATTTGGAACAAGATTAAAAAGTGCGCAAAGAATAGATGAAAGACGTGTCCATGTGAATACCAATAAGCTAGAGGGCATTATCGAGTTAAAGGATATAGAAGGCAAGACTTTGGTGTGGCGTGTACTAGACGGCACCTCAAATCATTTAATTATGGAAAGCAAGAACTGGGGAAATGAATAAGGAACCTGCTGATAGTTTCTTTCATTTTTAAAAGAGGGTGAGGCAAAAGTATGTTAGTGATGTCTCAACCTCTTTATGTTCTTCTTATAAGCTGTCGTTAACGATTGTTTTTAAAAAATTAGTCAAAACAGAGGATGAAAGATATTTTTGATTTAATACTCATTAAAATATTCTTGAATCTTTTGAGGATCCTTCGTTCTCGTTAAGGCAAGCATTAAAAGAATACGGGCTTTTTGTGGATTTAGCGAATCGGATGTAACAAACGTATCTTTAGCATCTGATTCTTCATGTGTCACAACTCCGCTTCCTACCCGGCTAGACCTCACAATAACTACGCCTTTTTTTACCGCATCTCTAGCACCTGTTAGGGCAGCATCCGATAGCAACCCATTTCCTGCTCCTGCAACGACTATTCCTTTTGCCCCAGCTTTTACGGCTGTGTCATAAAAGTCCCTAGAATCGTTTTGATACCCATATATGATGTCTACTTGAGGAAGCTTATCTAATTTTGATACATCGAATACTGATTGTGTTGTATGCTTGCGAGTTGGTTTGTTATAAAATATTACCTTATCTCCAGCTATTTCTCCTACATATCCTTGTTCAGGGGATTTAAACGTATCTACTGCCGTTGTATGTGTTTTTGTTATATAACGAGCTGCACTAATTCGATCGTTGAGCGCTACTAAAACACCGGTATTTCGTGCGTCTTTTGTAGAAGCAATTTTCACTGCATTATACAAGTTTAGCGGTCCATCTGCACTTATAGCGGTAGCTGGTCTCATTGAACCAACCACAACCACAGGTTTGTCACTCTTTACTACTAAATTTAGAAAATAAGCCGTTTCCTCCATCGTATCAGATCCGTGTGTCACGACAATTCCATCAACATCCTTAGAAGCTAATAGTGTATTAATTCGCTTCGCTAACTTTAACAAAATGCTGTTATCTATATTTTGACTTCCGATATTTACGACCTGTTCTCCGCTTACATTCGCTATTTTTTTCAACTGAGGAACAGCTTTGATAATTGTTTTAATGTTAAGAGCTCCTGATTCATATCCAGTTGTGTCTGTGCTGCTTTCAGAAGAACCTGCAATCGTACCTCCAGTGGCCAAAATTTTTATATTGGGCAGCTCTTCTTTCACTGAATGTTTTACAGTCATTTTAGAATCATTTACCGATGCATTGACCAATGATAAAGGTCCCGAAAATAAGATAACGCTTGATAAAAAGGTGAGGCCTACTATTCTTTTCAGTTCCATCGTTACTTCGCTCCTTTTACGCAAAAGACATGTAACGATATTATGGGTAATTTGAATTTAAAATATCCAAGGTGCTATTTTATTAAGATCTGTATTTGAAACATCTTTCTCCAAACAAATAAATTAGAAGAAAAGGTACACGCTGTATGGTAAAACGAGTCAATAATATCACAAATGAAGAAATTTATGGAACTGAACTATTCTAATAAACTACTCTAACCAGTTTTAATAATTTTTTATAGAGGATGGAAATATCTAAAATACATAAGGGTTAAAAGGGAGCGGTTAAAGTGAAGCCGACCCTTGTAGATGAACTAATAAAGAAGTTTTCCTTATTTGATTCAAAAAAAAGAGTATGTGGAATTAGCAGTTGATTTAAACGACATTTACGAAAGCAGTAATAAAATTGATCGATTAATTAGAGAAACTCTTCGTTCTTCACTAAATCAAGAAAAGCTAATCAAACAATTAATTGAAATAGAGATAGAACTTGATCATATTCATTGGCATTATAAAAGCTTAAAAAAGGAATTAAAACAATTACTTAATACTTAAATTGGAAGAAGGTGAAGTTTTGAAAAAAGAATTTTATCGAGGAGATAGTTTTTGGAGTGACGATAGTGAATATAAGCGTATAGATTATCCGATAAATGATGAAATCATAAAGCAAGCTGAAGCTATTTTAGGTGTTAAGTTACCTAGTTCATTATTGGATTTAATGAAAATAAGAAATGGTGGAGGACTTAACTATCCATACTTTATGTTACCTGATGGAGATACCGAAAGTATTCCTTATGGAGGAAGAGCAAGGATTAGCGATATTGATCCTATACATTTTGAAAAGGAAGATATAAGCATCTTGTCTTCTAAAGAACTATTAAAAGAAGTAAGCCTCACCGGTGAATTTGTGGTATTATGGACAGATTTTCACTATTGGGTCGTGTTGGATTATCGCAATAGATCACAAAATCCTGCTGTTATGTATATCGCAGAAAACTTCTCAACTTCAACGTACGACACTATAGAATGGGAGTATATTAAAATAGCAGATACTTTCGATGATTTTTTAAAGCAGCTATTTCGTGTGCCACCATTAGATCCAAAATAATTAAAAAATGGTTATAGCCGTAAATAATGATTAAGCTAAATCAGTATCAAGGCTGTATATTTGATCATAAAAAGGGTTCCTATCTCTAAATGGATGGAACCTTTTTAAATACAATGAATTATTAATGTTTATTTCTTATAATAAAATGAATCCAGCTATTAATAAAACAGCACCAAGCATAATCCGGAATCCTGAAGATGACACTGGATCGGTTGCTATATCTGATGCTACTGCTAAAAAAACTAAAGCTTTTTTAGTTTTTCCTTTTATATTTTTATCCCTTATAATTATAAAAATTCCTGAAACTAACAGATACAAACCAATTATTAAAGATAATATAGGTATAAAAATCATTTTATTTCCACCTTGTTCTAAAGTGCTATAGCATAGTTGTTTTCTATGCTTTTTTGTTACGGTCTAAACTTCTTGACTAAGGCAGTAGTACTTTACACCACTAACTTGTTCAACCATATTAAACCTACCTTTTTCACCAGCCTCTTTAGTTTACCTTCACTATTATAGAATATAAAACTAAAAATTCAATTAAAATCCAAAATTATACTATAAGATCAGTCCATAATGAGATGAAAAGAGTTAAAAACACTCTTATTTAATATTTAAATATTCCTGCCAGAAAACGTGTGCACTTTTGCATAATGTTTTGATTTATTTAGATGCATTATATTAATCTAGCAATTTTATTTGCGTTACTAAACACTTCATATTGATTATCCTCTTTTTCTTAGTTATAATGTAATTGTTACATTTGTAATAATAATGTAATATATTTGTAACTTATATACGTTTTGCGATGTTAGATAGAATGGTAGCTAATTTTAAAAAATGAAAAGCTGTTTATAGATAAGCCCTTAGCGGTTGTGGTAGCATCCGTGAGGGGAAAACTTTGGATAAAAAGGTGAGGACGATGTTGAAAAAAATATTTATTTTAGTTGTTCTAGGATATATATTCTTGAGTAGCAAGTATTTTCTTCAAAATTATGTGTATGCGGGCACGTATGAGCAAGATATAAAGGTTAACGATGACTTGGTGTCGAGTCTTCTTTTAGAAGAAGCTGTTTTTTAACGGCTTTTAAGAGGCTAAATTTTATATAAAGAGGTAATGGGTAGAGTTGTGATTTCTTCATATTGTCAGTCTCTTTCCTTATCTTCAAAGGTAAAAAGCAGGCGGTAGTTAAAATGATTGCAGGACTTCGGGTCCTAATAGATTTTTACATTGCCTAGACAACAACTAAGTAGAGAAGAACTATGTAATTGAGAAGAGAAGGCTGAGGGAGTAAGAAGAAAATGAAAAACTATTTAAATGTGGAAGAAGGAAAAAATAGCTGGAAGCGTTATGTAAGTACAACAATCCTTGCTTCTGTGTTTATGCTGTTAGGATCAATTATTTATATTATTGCTGAAATGATAATGGTTGCAGATGATGAAAGTGGAAAATCATATTTTGATTTTGATAGTGGGGTAGCTGTAGGAATCAATGCTAATCTTGATTTTCTGTTGTCTCATATTATGTACATATGCTGGATTTTTGGTTTATGGATCGGGATTCGTTTTATTCACAAACGAAAAATGAAATCATTAATCACTGCTAACAAACGTGTGAATTGGAAGAAAGTAATATGGTCTTTTGGAGCTTTTAGCCTGTTACTAATCGTTTCACAATTAATTGATGTCGTGTTTAACCATTCGGATTATTCATGGAACCATGTAAGTCTGAAAGAGTATGTACTATTAATACTTATTACATTTTTGTTAGTACCTATTCAAACAACAACAGAGGAGCTGTTTTTTAGAGGGCTTCTTCTTCAATGGGTGAGTAAGAAAGTGAAGCGTCCAATTTTACTTGCTATTATTGTTGGACTAATGTTTTCAATAGGTCATTTTGCTAATCCTGAAATGAATAAATCCATTATATTGGTGGGACTAGATTATATTGTAGCTGGTTTTGCTCTTACATATATCGCGATTAAAACAAAAAGCTTAGAAATTACCATTGGCGCACACGCAGCCAACAACATGTTTCTCGCTCTATTCCTTACAACGGACGATTCTGTTTTCGGATCTATACCGAGTTTGTTTAAGGCAGCTAACACTGAGCCAGGAGCTAATCTTATTTGGTCGATTGTTATGTTTAGTGTTTTCTATATCTTATGTAGAGGGAAGATAAAAAAGGAAGAAGCAGCTGACAAAGATCAGCTTATTGCTTAAATTGGCAGAACCAATAACTAAACAGGATAGGAGATGTAACAGAGTGAGTGGAAATCACGATGAAAATAAACCATTGACTCGTGCAGAAATGAAGCGAGGCCACTTAGCTACTCAACATCGCATTTTGAATGTACTTATCGTTCTTGCATCGATTGCTGCAGTGTATCTAGTAATAAAAACCATACTTTAAAAGAGCAGCCTTTATGGCTGCTCTTTTTATTTTGTCCCAACACCTCGCAACTACCAATTGAAAAAAGCTTTTAACGAAATCATTGTAGCGGCGTAGACAAGAGATGAGATTAAAAAGGTTGGCAAGTGCGCGTGTTTTTCAAAAGGGAGTTCTTTACTGATCACGTTAAATAACATTGCACCTGAACTAAAAGCAATCATCGACTCGATAAGCAAGCCGGATGAGGGTCCGAAGACGCCCATGATGCACCCAAGAAAAGTTGCCCCGGCAAGCATATAGCGGCCTCTGCTTTTGTGTAAGCGATTATGTTTTTTTCCTAAATGATAGGACCACCCGATAAAATGAAGGCTGATAGCCAGTCCGTAGAATACTGATTCAACTCGCTTAACATCGGTTGAAAATACGACATAAGAAATGATAAAAGAATAAACCATAAAAAAACTAGCCTGTACCATGTACACGGTCAGTTCCGTTAGGTGTGTGGCTGCTTTTGTCTGAGCAAATGAATACACCGAAAAATAGACGAGTAAGCCGAGAAGACCAAGAAAATATAGTTCAGTATCAAGGGCTAGCGATCCTCCAAACTCTTCTTGTTTCTTATGAAGCGTCGGTAAGATATAAATAAATACGTAGGCAATAGCTACACCGCCTGATAATGAGAGCAGCTTTTGCTCTCCGATTGGAGAACGTTCGACAATCGTTAATGCGTATAGTTGAATGAGGATAAAAACAATACCTATTATGATTGATTCAATTGTAACCATGATGGTCTCCTTTTAAGGTTCACTTTTAGGGTTTAATTCCCTTTAATAGAAGAAGAGAAACCATGATTTAGATGGAAACATTGTTCAATTATAGATAGATGTTTTTAAACGTAATAGTTTGATATTGGTGTTATTTTACACTATATATATAAAGTGGTAAATTAAAATAGGTGATTGATCATGTACTTAGTTATATTTCTAATCAAGAATTAGGGGTGGTGTATGTATGAAAAAAGTGATGGTCTTTATTACAGATGGTTTTGCTGATTGGGAAGCCAGTTATGTGACAGCTGAGTTAAATAAACAGGGAACAGGATTTCAAGTTCAGACAATGGCAATCGACAAACACCCTAAAACTTCAATGGGAGGATTGACCGTTCTTCCAGATTACAGCCTAAAAGACTTTCCTTTTAAACTGGACTTTGCGATGTTAATTATGCCTGGGGGAACGGGATGGAGAGAAGAGAAAAATCATCAGGTAAAGAAACTGGTGAGCTTTTGTTTTGAACATAACATTCCGGTTGCAGCGATTTGTGATGCAACGACCTTTTTAGGGAACTATGGGTTTCTTGATCAGAATAAACATACAGGTAATTCATTACCTTATTTGAAAGAAGGAGCACCTAATTATCGAGGGGATGAAAATTATATAGAAAAACAATCTGTTAGTGATGGCTGTCTAATTACAGCTAATGGAAGCGGTGCATTAGAATTTTCGAAGGACATTTTAAATAAATTAAATGTTTTAAAGAGTAAAGAACTAGAAGAATGGTACGCTTTATTTAAAAATGGTTTTATTCCGATAACAGGAGAACATATTGAAAAATAACTCACTTTAAATTACTTAAAAAAAGGCCAGATAGTAATAAAAATTTACCCAATAGGATATATGGCTGCTTTTTTACCGTGTAGGAGGATTCAAAATTGAAAAGAAATTTGTTGTTTTTAGGATTCATGTCTATTCTTTTATTAGTATTGAGTAGCTGTGGGAGTAAGGAAGAAAGCGTGCGTTTTGAAGGGGAAGGGGATCAGTGGAAAGCTTTGTATCTTTTAAATAAAGGAGAGAATACTGAAAACGGACAAGGCAGTATTATCTATAAAGGAAAAGACAAAGAGAAATTAGGAAAAGTTTCTTATGTCGTGGAAGGGGAAACAAGCAAATTATCAGGTACGGATGACGAGACAGGAGGAAAAATTAATTTAAATGGGGGCTGCAGCGGATGTGCGACTCAAAGCAGCAGCGCTCCTTTTCATGTAACAATAAAATGGAATGGTAAAGAAGATAAATTTGATTTAAAAGCAAAGTAGAACGATAAACTAATAAGTGTCTAGAATGTTTGTTATGTTAGCTTTGCTTTTCACCATACGATTAACACAACAAACGCACTTTATAATTGCTTTCATCATTTACATAACTTGTCCAAAACATTCTATTTATCGTCACTAAGTGCAAGTGTTGAAGCTTCAATAATAACTAAAATACCTTAGTATTTCCAATAAAAAAAGAATCCTTTGCCTACATAGGAAAGGATTTTTTTATGTCCACATTTCCTAAAATACAAACCCTTATAAAATAACTTCCTTTAATTATAATTAATGGTAAAATAATCAATATAAAAGAAGGTTACAATGTATTCACCACAGGAAGCCTTATTGGCTAGTTCTCTTTATTTCGTATTTATTATTCTATCTTTTATAATTAGTTTCTTTATCGGAAGGATACTCATTATAAAATCCGATAGATCAGTAGGGGAAGTTCAGGCAATTTCTCTTTTTATTTATTTTGTTTTGTTCGGAACGGATTTTAGATATTGGTGGTGGGGACACGCTATGTCTATTCTTAACATCTTTGAGTTTTTAGCAACTACGCTTATAAGTTTTCTTATCTTTGTAATCAGCGAATGTATTCTTTATTTCTGGTTGAAACAGCTATATAAGACGAATGTACAAAAAGGTGCTTAAATTTAAAATAACAGGCGCCAAACTAATAATTATTTCGAACAGAAAGTTTAATGCTGTTACAGGTTATAATACTTACCGCGTTTTAAAAATGTCATTGAAAGAAGGGCAGTATGTTGAAAAAAATCGTGACGGTCACCATTGCTGGAATTCTACTAATGGGAGCAGTAATTTTCTATTTTGTTACATTCTTTGCCTATATCCCATTCGCTAAATTTTCTGGATTTCCTGTCCCTAAAAATGCAAAGTTAGTAAAAGAAAAAGAACGTGTAGATATCTATGATTGGTCTAAAGCTTCTGAAGAAAACGGCATCCCGTCAGGATATAAATTAGTAATTAAATCAAAAGGGTGGAAGGAGAGGAGCCAAGAAGGGGCCTCCACTTACTATGAAAAAGGAAATAAGATAATTGATTTAATATCTCAAACTAATGAATTAACTCTAATTAAGGATAAAGATTGAATATACGTAAAAAGGAGTAGATAAATAAATGAGTACAAAAAAAATACACCTTACGCCATTTGAAACAACTCACATTCAATACTTACATAAATGGTTAAACGATGAACGAGCAATACGAATGATAGGCAGGACACCTTTAACTTATGAAGAGGTAGTACAAGAAGTAGAAAAGAAAAGAATGAACAACGATTTAATTTTAGGAATTAAAAGCGATGAAAAAGAATTAGTTGGATGGGTTTTTCTGAAGGATATAGATTACGCACATGGAAGAGCTAGTATAGGAATTCTTTTATCTTCAGAATCTAGAGGTCACGGGTACGGCCGAATAGCCATGGAGCAAATGATTGATCTAGGGTTTAAACAGCTCCGCTTAAACAAAATCTATTTAACTACAAGAGGAATAAACGAACAGGCAATTGCATTGTATGAAAAAATCGGTTTTGTTACCGAAGGGAAATTAAGAAATCATGCCTATGTGGATGGGAAGTACGTAGATACATATTTTATGGGTATATTAGCTTCGGAATGGAACAAGTAAGCTTACTTCTTCACCATAAAAAGCTAAGCTTACCGACTATCATGAAATTAAAAAAGCTAGTGCTTGTATTGTACAAAAATCACGATTTCATATATCATCTATTTGCCGCCCGTAAGTGCAAATGATAAAACTGTAATAATATACGAAGTACTTTAGTATTTACTAAATAAACTATGAATCTCAGGTAAGAGAGAATTAGAGTGATTATAACATTTTTAAACTTTGTATGTATATGAAACTACAAATCTGGCCACACTAATAACGTATTCTCTCTATTCTAATAAAGTTAAAAATCCTTTGCCTACATCAGGGAAGGATTATTTTTTTATAAATCCTGCTTTAATTGGTTGTTAATCTAAATAAAGGGGAATTACATATATTAAGAGCACACAAAGGGGATAAATATTAGTGACAAATTATAGGTACTATACGGGAACCCTGTTTGTCAGGGAATTAGAACGTTTAAAAGAAGAATATATTCAACTTGATCTCGACGATGTGAAAAGAATGGTTGAAGAAGATATTTTACTGTTAGAAAAAGCGGTGAATATGTTGTCTACGAATACAGTTTATTAAATTAAGCAACTTAATAAAGCATTATCTAACGACTACTGTTAATTCAATTTTAAAAAAGCTACCTCTTTTGACTGGGAAGAGGTGGTCTTTTTCAATTTCCAGACTGGATAGGGCATACTAAGTAAAAAAACGTTTGAAAGCATTTTATAATATTTCCTAGTTTCTAAGGAATATTGCCCAAACAAAAAAGGACATTTCTTCTATGTCCTGTTCCCTCGTATCAGCCCCGCCTACGCTAAATACTATGACAGCCACTCATGCCATCCAACCTATACTTAGTATAAACGAAAGCGTTTACAAAGTAAAGATATTGATGAAATATTCTGTCTATTTTTTATATTAAACTTATCTATTTCGAATAATATCAAACATGATAGGTGACATTTTTAATGTCTAGAGATTAACTCACTCATTAATCTGTTTAAAGCAATGTGTAATATATCATGTTCTGTATACTCTTGTTCAAAGGCTAGACTTCTTTTTTCTTTTTTCTTCAACAACTTTTTAATTTCATCACATAAATAAATTTGAGAATCCAAAAGTTTTATTTCTTTTCTATCCTTTATTTGTTTAGACATGAAATCAACTCCTTTATGATTCTTTAAGGAACTATTCTATCTTAAAAAGTAAAAATCCTTCTTCTATTACATCGGAATAACGTAATAGGGTTTATCAGAAGGAACCACCTTAGATTAGAGAAAAATGGATCCTGTTTTTTGCTTTTCAGAATTGAATATGTTTTTATAATTTGAGCAACCTACTCAAGCTGCCATAAGGTATCAATAGATAAAGTCGTGAAACAGAAAAACCTACCTTTTTGACTGAAAAGAGGTAGGTCTTTTCTGTTTTTACTCTGTATATCGCGTTCAATCTTAGTTACTATAATCATTTTTAAAGGAACCAATCAAGTAGAAGAACCCTTGGATCAGTTCTGTTTACTGTCCAGGGTTCTTTTTCCGGAATAAGCAGCTTTGCATCATACATTCTTGATATGCAAACGTTCCTCTGAGAAGTTAGTAATGAAAGACATTACGCTCACAAGCAGCACGAGTGAAATGATATATTTAGAATATTATTATTATTATTATTGGTGAAAATGATTTAGGAGAGAAAACTATGGAACTCAAACAGTTAAAAATTTTTCAAATTGCTGCTCGAGAACTAAACTTTACTCGAACAGCTGAAATCCTTCACTATGCTCAATCAAGTGTAACAGCTCAGATTAAATCTCTTGAGGAAGAACTTGCTGTCCAACTTTTTGACCGGTTAGGGAAGCGAGTTATCTTAACTGACGCTGGAAAGCGCTTTAAGCTATATACGGACAAGGTGCTTGATTTAACCGAAGAGGCAAAGGAGACTGTAGGTGGGAATGAAGAGCCTAGTGGGACGTTAACAATATGTGCTTCAGAAACCCAATGCACCTATCGCTTACCAGCTTTGCTGAAACTATTTCAAGCTCGTTTTCCTAAAGTGAAACTGATTTTTCGACCTGGAATTTCTGAAAATGATTTTGAGGATTTACTTGCTCAAGGTCTCATAGATGCTGTTTTAATATCTATGACTCGCATTAACTCGGATAAGCTGATTGCCGAGCAGCTTGTCGCGGAACCTATTGTTATAGTAAGTCCGCCGAATCATCCTTTAGCCGATAAATCTGAAGTAAGACCCGCGGACCTGAATAGTCAGTCGCTGCTTTTTACTGAGAAATGCGATTATCGAAATATATTTGAAGCGTCACTTGTTGATGCAGCCGTTCAACCGTTATATGACCTTGAACTTGGTGATATAGAAGCCATCAAAAAATGTGTAATGGCTGGAATTGGAATAGCAGCATTACCTAAGCTAGCAGTGGAGAAGGAAATAGAGGAAGGGAGTATGAGTGTATTAAGATGGAAAGGTCCAGAGTTTCCAATCGTAACTCAGCTGGTCTGGCATAAAGACAAATGGGTATCTCCAGCTTTGAGTGCTTTTTTAGATGTAACTAGAGAAGTAATACTGGATCATTAAGGGGATTAGTATTTGAATCTATTTTTATTGAACACCAAGATTGGTTTACATAAATAAATTGATTACATATTATAGAGATTACTAATCGGTTTTTTAGATAGTAACAATCTAAATATTCATCTGTAATGATTGGGGCGGGGCTTGTATTATATATGATAAGAAGTTTGTTGGATATACATATAGTTTATTTATGTTCTCTACTACATTACTATTCTGTATGTGTATTGTCTAAACTACCATAAATATAAGTTACCCGCAGCCTAACAGTTGAATCTACTAATTGTAGAGGTAGAGAAGGTTAAAATTTAATTAAGATATGTATTTGATTTTAGATAATGGGAGGGGTATAAATGAAATCCTATAACTATTTGTGTTCTACTCAAATTGAGGTAGGGATGGGAAAAGCTAAAGAATTACCAGAAATGCTAAAATCCCTAAATATTGGTTCATCCATTTTAATTGTGAGTGATCCAGGTGTGGTCCGTACAGGACTAGTTTCACCAATTATAACGGCCCTGGAGGCTTCTGGATATCGAGTATTGTTATTCGACTCCATTGAACAAAATCCTCGAGATAAGAATTGCTTGGAAGGTGCTAAATTATTTCGTGAATTTGGTGCAGATGCAGTTGTTGCCATTGGTGGTGGAAGTGCAATGGATACTGGAAAAGCTATTGCACTGTGCGGTCCAAACGGCGGGGAACCATCTGACTATGCAGACGGCCGACTCCTGTATTCAAACATTGCACCAGTTATTTGTATTCCAACTACTTCAGGTACGGGATCAGAAGTTACTCGTTCTGCTGTTATTACAGAAGCATCTACACACCGAAAGATGACACTCAAACATAGTTTGTTAAGACCTGTCTTGGCGATTCTTGATCCTGAACTAACATTCAGTCTTCCGCCTTCTGTTACTGCCGCTACTGGCATTGATGCACTCGTTCATGCGATTGAAGGTTATACATGTAAAGTAACAAATCCTATTTCACAAGCGCTCGGAGCTCAAGCAATGAGAACCATTGTTTCGGCATTGCCTATCGTTTTCCGCGATGGTAAAAATGAAGCGGCTCGTCAAGATATGCTGGAAGGAAGTCTCTTAGCAGGCCTTTGTTTTGGATCTGCAGATGTTGCCTCAGTACACTGCTTAGCAGAAGCGCTTGGAGGACTTTATGATACCCCGCATGGAGTTGCCAACGCAGTGTTTTTACCATATGTATTAAGGTTCAATTCTATGGAGAATAAGCAATTACATGCTACATTAGCAAGGTATATGAGCTTTGCCAAGGATTCAGATTCAGATGAAATAGCTGTTGAAAAATTAATTCAAGGAATTATAGAATTAACAGAATCATTAAACATTCCTAAATTGAAAGATTTAGAGGGTGTAAAGAAAGAAGACTTTCCGAGCATTGTAAGGTTGGCCATGCAAAATAACTCAACATCAAGTAACGTCCGTTTAATTACCGAGGGCGATTACATGCAAATTCTTGAACAAGCTTACTTTAACCGTGTAGATCAAAATTGGGATTCTGAAGTAGAGAACTTAAATTAAAAGATAAAGATTAAATACTGGTCCCCAATCATCAGGCTGTGTCTAACGATTGGGGGCCAGTTTATAAATAGTATCTATTTATTTTTAATCAGAAGATACGTAATACCAGTTTTTATGTACTTTTTTATTGAAAATAAAAAGCCCTACTTTGACTGAGGACTTTTTTTAGGTTTATACTTTTTACTTATTTTCTAAAACATACTTTTTCCTCGTTTCCCTCATGCTCAAAACTACACCCAAAAGTACAATGATTCCACCAATAAATTGGTTTATGCCTACCACTTCATGAAGGAGTAGAACAGAAAATAACACACCAAAAATAGGAACAAGATTCATCAGCGTCATCGCAGAACTAGAAGATAATTTGCGTAATCCAAAATTATATAATAAAAAAGCGATAACCGAGCAGAAAACGCCTAGGTACAATAAGGTTAGAAATGATCGTATATCTGGTGTTTGCCAGCTTGACTTCTCTATAAAGGCTAATGGAATAAACGTAATAGCTCCCGCCAAAGTTTGATAAAAAGAGATAGTAATCATGGAATATTTTTTGACAACTTTACGAGTTGTGAAGTTATAGAGAGCAAAAATAAAACCTGCTACAATTAATATAATATTACCAATTAATTGCTTATCATCTGTCTGAGTTTCAGGACTATAGGATATTTGATATACACCTATCATCGCTACTCCAATTCCTAGGGCCTTTACCCATGATGTCTTTTTTCTAAAAAAAAGAAATTCCATCAAAACCGTTATAGCAGGATACGACGCTACAATAATAGCGGCATTAGATGCTGTTGTTAGTTCAACTCCTATGTTCTCCAGAGAAAAATAAAGGGTAGTGCCTAGTACACCACTCATAGACATTAACCCCATATCTTTGAATGAAGGCTTTGTTTTATCTTTCCTGATTAAGAGAATAAGTCCTAAAATAACAGCAGCTATAACAAAACGAGCCGCTCCTAATGTAAGGGGTGGAAAAGAGGTATAGGCTATTTTTGTTCCAACAAACGATGTACTCCATAAAAGGACGGCTATTACGGAAGCACTTATGTATAAACCATTTCCACTTCTAACCTTTCTTATTTTTAAGCTTTCTTGTTGTTTCGCTATCATTGTATCCATTATTACACCTCCAAGTAGGATTAAAAACTATATAGTAGCTACTTTTGTAGCAACTAGAATTAAATTATAATTTTTAACCCAAACTGTCAAGGGTACTAATGGTATACTTAGTTTAAAATTATTGACTTTATCCGGGTATTATCAAGGAGGACCAATCATGACACTAGATATAATAAAAATTTTGAAAGATGTAAATTTTACTGAATATGAGGCAAAAGCATATTTAGCTTTACTAGAAAAATCTCCTCTTTCAGGGTATGCTATTTCGTTAAATTCCGGAGTGCCAAGATCTAAAATTTATGAAGTATTAGGAGGACTAGTGGATCGAGGAGAAGTCATGATCAGTCATGAAAATCCCGCTCTATATACACCGTTACCTCCTAATGAATTAATCAACTTGAAAAAACGTAAAGCTGAATCCTCGTTTGAAGTAGCTGAAGAAGCTCTCGAAAATTATTCTTATGTATCTTTAAACAGAGAAAACATCTGGAACATTACAGGTTATGAGCCTATACTAAATCGTACAAAGGAAGCTATAAAAGAAGCTACAGGGCGTATTCTATTGGAAATATGGGCAGAAGATGCCCAGGAACTAAAAGAAGAATTACAAGCAGCAGCCAAAAGAGGCGTAGAAATTTTAATTGTATCCTATGGAGATTTAGTATTTGACTTTGCGCAGGTTCATCAGCATGATGCAAGCGAAGAAATAACCAATGAATATGGCGGACGATGGATTGTTCTAAGTGCTGATGATCGAGAAGTAGTTGCAGGTATATTATCACTTGGTAAGGATAGCCGTGCTGCCTGGACGATGCATCCGGGATTAGTTATGCCAATTACAGAAGTTATCATTCACGACTTGTATATCTATGAAATGATGAAAAAACATCGAGAGATCCTAGAGTCAAGCTTTGGACCGAACCTTATTGAACTTCGTAATCGATTTAAATTTAATTCATCAGGCTATAGCGTAGCAGCAAAATTAGGATTGATTAAATAGCCAGTATTAATGCATATATACCAATAATAAAGTTACTTATTATAGTCACTGTTATTGCTAGCTGTAACATGTTTTACGCAAACTAACTTCGTATAGGGGATGTCTTCATGGTTAATAAGGGCATTTATTTCCTGAGATCTTGAATATGACCATAATAACTTATGTTAGACGGTGAAATGAACTCTGTCTTGATATTATCAAATCAGAAACATAATTCTTAATAAAGTGGAAAATGATAGTAGTAATCTTATAAGGAGAATAGATGATGAGAGATCATGATGATCAAACGAACGAGGGATTAAATCAAATATTTGAAATCATCAATGCAAAAGGGGACATACGGGAATTAAATCAAATAGTAAAGAAATCCAAAAAGGAGCTCAATCAGGACAAAGACGATACTAAACCATAAAATTAAATAAGCTTAAGAAATCATTCTTAAAAGAACCGATTAAGTAAAAGAATTCTTGGAGCAGTAAGCTTTTTCCAAGGATTCTTTTTTAGATTATGAGGTTTTTATAGATCGTTGATATGACTAAATTCTTTGGATAGTTAAAAGAAAAGAGCATGTATAAAAAAGCCCGCATTCTATATTAAAAATCCACCTGTCCTGCAAACAATGGGTGGCATTTTAATAATTACTTTAACATCTTATAACTGATTTAAATAGATTGTCCGTAAACGTATAAGAAAGGGCAGCATTCTATTGAGGAAAGTGTCCTTAATGCAACATAACGTGTGTGAAAATTAATTGTATCATGATGTTTCTTTGAAAAAGTTGAAACGATAAATACAAAAAGACTTGCTCAAGGTAAAAAGCAAGTTAAAAGAAAGATAATCACGTGGTAATTCCATTATAATCCACAAATAGTGAGCGTATATTAAAATATAGTTACAATCAAATTAATTCATAAAAAAGATCAATTGATCTTTTTTAATTGGTGGCAATTACATAACGTAAACACTAGCAACCTGAAAGGAGTTAGCTAAAAAATTCTATTACTTCTTTCATAAGAATTATACCTTAAAATAAAAAGCACCCGTGGAGGCGAGCGTTTTTATAAACTTAACGTGTAAAGGAGAAGCGATTCGTCAGCAAAGGGAGGAGGCTTAGTAGTTACAGGACATGCTCGTTTTGTTGTAGTTATACGTATTTAAAGTAATTCAACAAACATCCATTATCAAAGTACTATTTCGTTAATTGATTATACATTTCCTCTAGCTCTGAAAAAGAGATATCTTTAGATGCATAACCTACAGCAGCATCCACAATTCTATCAAAACCTTCAGGTGAGATACTTTCTGCTTTGAGGTATCGCTCATACTGCTCTAGTTGCTCTTGCTGGTTTTCTAAATCCCTCTCTTTCCCTTCGTAATCAGGAGCTTTCATAGTTTCGATATTTTTCTTAACAACATCAACATACCGTCTTAATTCTTCCACGCTTATCATTCTCCTTACATTTTTGAAGTAATACATAGGTCAAAAATATGAAACGCTGGGAAGGTAAAGGGACACTTTCCCTTTATAAATATTGTGTTAACCTTTCAAAATTATACATCCGAAAACTAAAACACCCATAAAAGGGTGCTTTTTGAAAACCTTCTTTATTGAAAGGAGAGACCATTCACCCGCAACGGGAAGGACGGACTGCTTATAGTATGTGTTATTTTCTTAAATTTATATGTCAAATAGAAGAGGCGATTGAGCAAAAAACTATTAAACAAACTAACAGTATGAAGAAGCGTGCTCTTTCACATAGAAATTGATATGAGATGATGCGAGGTTTTATATGAAATACTTTCTTGTATTGAGCTTTTTAATTTAGCTGCAATCCATCACTTCTAGAGAGTAACCAGGGCAGGATTAGCTATTGGTTCTTTTTTGTAACATTAAATATTAAACAATGATAGGTTACTTTTATTCCGTTCTCATTACGATAATCATTTTCATATAGGTTGATTAATTCACGAAAAAAAGAAGGGCGTTGACAGTAGCTTTCCTCGTTACTGTTACTTGCTCCAATCTTTTTTATTGATGTAAAAAATGCCTGAACCGTTGGAAAATATTGAACCTCTAGTTTCTCCATTTTTGATAGTTTAAATGGATGCTCTCTCAATGGAACTAATGCTTGTTCACAAATTTGAGACAACTCTTCAAGAGAAAAAAATGATTGGCCAGGTGAACTGTTACTGAAAAGACCAAGCTTTTGTTTCGCATGACTGTAGCATGAATGAAGCTCTTGAAATGTACGATTTCCAAAGGTTGAAAATAGAAGGCTGCCTGTAGGCTTAAGTTGTTTATACAATTTTTTTATTGTCGTATGAAGACTATTAAACCACTGAAATGTTGCATTCGAAATGATAAGGTCATAATGTCTTTCTATACTTAGTTCCTCGATATCTCCACATATGAAAGAAACTCGATCTTCCATTACTTTTTTCTTTGCTAACTCAATCATTCCTGATGACAAATCAACTGCTGTAATAGTAGCCCTAGGAAATTTTTTGCACAATAATTGTGTTAAATAACCCGTACCGCAGCCAATTTCAAGAATAGTTATTTCCTGGTTGAAGAAATTGGTAGAAAGCTGGTCTATTAACTGGTTTGCCATACTTTTTTGTACATCGGCATAAGCATCATAAGTTTTAGCATGATTATTGAACCTTTTCTTTAAGAGTTGCTTATTAATCATAAATGAGCTCCTTTTCGAGAAATTTTTCTATAAGTTGCGTACATTGCTGAGGCTTCGTAAAAAAAGGAATATGGCCAGTTTTTTCTAGGATACACAGCTGTGCTTTTCCATCAATCCTTTCAGCTATGAAAGAAGAAGACTCAGGTAAACATATTTGATCATCTCTTCCATGGATTAACAAACAAGGAGTTTGAATTTGATTGAGTTGCATTCTAACATCTTTTTGAAGTAAATAATCTAGCCCTTTAAGGAGGGAGTACGTACTGTCTCCTTGATAATCACGCTGAACAACTTCAATAAATTGATGATGAAATTCTTCTTCTTTTTCAGATTTAGTGAACATGGCGTTATAAAATGCAGTAAGGGTTTTTTCTTTATTACGCTGTAGTTGTTTTTTCATACGTTCAACGATACGTTGCTCCCATCCAACTGTATTTGTATTATGCACGTCGTTTGTAAAGCGACTAGTTCCGCCAATTAATATGAGTCCTTCTATCTTGTTAGGGTATAAACTTGCAAGTTCAAGCGTTACAAGGGAACCTAATGACCAACCCATTAAATAAACAGTACCTTGAGTAGAAGTAAGCAATTGAATTGCACGTTCTCTAAAGTCACTTAGTTCTTTTACACCTCTCCAGTCTGTACACAAAACGTTACATATAGTAGACAATGATTTTATGATTGGGTGAAACGCTGCTTTTTCCATTCCCCATCCGGGAAATATTATAATAGTGGATGGTTTCATTGAATCACACTCATTTCTTTTCCAATTAGAGAAATTCTCTTTATGGCCCAATCTAAATCTTCTTGAGTATGATCGGCTGTTACAGTAAAACGAATTCTTGCTTTATTCTCAGGAACAGTAGGAGGCCTAACTGCAATAGCAGCAATTCCTTCTTTCTGTAAACGCTCTGCAAACTGCATTGTTCTTTTGTTTTCTCCCGTCAAAATTGGAATGATTTGAGATTGACTTTTACATGTGTTAAATCCTTCGTATGTAAGTGCTTTTCTAAAAAATAGTGCATGTTGTTGAAGAAGTGCGCGACGCTCTGTGTCTTGTTGCACCTTTTCAATCGCAGCCGTTATTGCACCGAGTATAGCAGGGGGAAGAGCAGTTGAATAAATGAATCCTCGCATTCTATTTTTCAAATAATCTATGAGCCACTGTTTTCCAGTAACATAAGCTCCAAATGACCCTAGCGCTTTACTAAACGTTCCCATTTGAATATCAATTTTATCTTGCAGATCAAGAAAATGCGCATATCCTTCACCATTTTTTCCGTATACACCGCTTGCATGAGCTTCATCAACCATTAACAGTGCGTTATATTGCTCTTTTAATTTAACAAGATCCTCGAGCTTGGCAAAATCACCATCCATGCTGAAAACAGTATCTGTTACAATTAACTTCCGTGACTCCAAGGGAACTTTTTTTAATAAATTTTCTAGGTGGTTCATATCGTTATGGCGATAGCGCTGCAGTTTTGCACGGCTCAGTAGGGCGCCATCAATGATACTTGCATGATTTAACTTATCGCTGAAGATGAAGCCATTACGCGGAACCAAGGCTGAGATGATTCCTAGGTTTGCATTATAACCACTATTGATAATAAGTCCTGCCTCAGCTTTTTTCCAATTAACAAGTGCTTTTTCTGCTTTCTCATAAAGAGAGTGATTTCCTACTATTAAGCGTGAAGCTGTTGCTCCTATTCCATATGTCATCACAGCATCACTCATTGCTTTCTTCAGCCCCTTATCTCCTGCGTAGCCTAAATAGTTATTAGAGGCAAGGTTTAACATCTTATGTCCATTGACTGTAAGCCATGGTTGTTCAGCAAATTCTGTAGTAACAAGGTGCCGTTTTTGAAAAATTTCATCTAAATAGGCAAGTTCTCTTTTTATATCTTCTTCCCAATACAATGCACTTTCACCACCGAAAACAATATATGTTAACTTAATTTTATTTAAAGTTAACAATTATATCTAATCACGCCTTTAGAACAGTGTCAAGATAAAATAATTTAAAGAAGAGATACTAGAAGATTGTCTCCACATACCCTACTACAGTTCATTTTTTGAATCTCATGAGTACACATGCAGCCTTACTTCGGTACCTAAATAAAACGTAAAGAATCAATGCTTTTTTCAATAATCATTTGAAGGTGTTTTGAAAACAATGAGGAATACCTAATATTGGTCGTGGATTTTAGAATAAGGAGGAATCTCAAGTGAAGGGTCAAGAATTACAGTTTTATAACTACCATGTATGGGCAAATCAAAAGATTTTTAGTCACTTAAAAGGCTTGCCTCAGGATATTTACCACAAGGAGGTTAAGAATGTTTTTTCTTCTGTATCGGAGGTGTTAGGACATATTTATGCTACTGATACTATATGGTTAAGTGTCATGTCAGGTTATAGTTTTGATGAAATTATCAAATCAGGAAAACAACTAAGAGAGAATATAAAAGGCAAAAGCATCGAGGAAATGGAGATGATGTTTCTTAACTTATCTGAGCAATTTAAAACATTTTTTGACCACCAAGATAACCTTAATCAACTCGTTTTCTGCGCACATCCTAATTTTGGCCAGCTAGAAACTAATCTATTTGAATTAATCCAACATGTAGTTAATCATGGAACATATCATCGTGGAAATATAACAGCTATGTTGCGCCAAATGGGATATCCTGGAGTTATGACTGACTATGTTGCTTATTTATATGCAACGAAGGTAAGTAACAGTTAGATATCTTAAAGCGTTCTAAGTTAAAAACTCTCTAAAAATTAATCTTAATAATAAGTTAAGAGGATGATTTGATAACTGCAATTCATCTTACTTCAAAAGTTCTGTAAAGGGTCGCGTATTCTTATAGGAATGTTGAGAATGCGGGCTGAAGAAGAGTATTTGAGTAGAAATGAGAGAGGATTTTACATCATCTAAGTCCCAACATTTGTACTAAAAATCGTATAAAAAACGTAAAAGTCTGAGCATATTCGTACTTATTAATTAAGTTCTTTTCTTAAGAAGAAGCTGCCAAACAGGCAGCTAATAATACAACTCTAATTTTCTTTTAAGGTTTTGCGTTGCCAGGAGGCTTATTAGTTGGAAAAATTGCTTTTCCCACGTCTTCTGCTGCAATTACTGGATCTACCGTATTGCTATTTGGTTTGCCTTTCTGACTATTGCCTTTATCGCGTTTCTGACTCATTTTTAAATCTCCCTTCAAATTTAGTTACATTGTTAAGATGAGTTAATAGAGCGTAGCTTATTCAACCCATTGTCTTTTTTAATTATATTTATTTTAGTGGTGTAAACAGGTGTCTAAGGTTCTAAAGAATCTCCTTTACCACAGTATTATTCCTTTTTTAATACCAATCTAGAACTTAAAAGTCCTTTTACCGGGACTTATCAGACAATAAGCTTCATTAGATAGTTGTTGGATAGGGCATTTGTTTTCTTAAACCGAATATATATTAGATGATTAAAACAAGTTAAGGTGGATTAGACATGGATAAAAGAGTCATTTTTGACTTTGAAGTCGATTTTACTAATGGCGGTGGAATACAAGGACAGGAATTTCGTCTTGATATTGATAGTGATGATATCTCTGATGAAGAATTGGCTAAATATATTGTAAAAGATATGAGACTACTAATGGTGGGTGAGGTAAGGATACTGAACAAGAGAATTATTAGTGAGAAACATAAACGAAAACCTGCTGATGAAGATAGTGAAAAATAAAAAACTTATATGTTTTTTTGTTTTAATCACATATGCATAGTAAAAAAAGAAGTTACCAAAAGGTGACTTCTTTTTTATTTAACCTTCTATCCTATCACTAACAGTAAGGAGCCGGTTCCTTTTAGCTTAGTTAAATTAATGGATTTATGGCTGGAAGATCAGCTTGGACATGCTGTTTTGTCTGAAAAACTGCTTGATCCGATTGAGATGATGGTATCTAAAAAAGCAGATTCATATATTGGAAAGTTTCAAACATTCATTGTGCAAAATCATTATTTATTTAATTAGTCTGCTATGTAAAAGTTGCCTCAATAGTCCAATCTCCAGCATATAAAAACCAGCACTTCTTACATCGCCAGTTATATCTTTCAGTTCTTTTTCTTTCATTACCAAAGATTTTGCTCTTACGTTCGCGCCATCCATATCTAACAACCAAATGATTCGTTCTTAATCAGTTTTTGATATTGACAGATTGATTATATTTTGTGAGACTTAATATACATAATGTTCATTAGTTTACATCATGTACAGAATGTATGTTGTTGATACAGGGTAGTTTAATTTAAATAGTTAATCATCAGAAAAGGCCTAAATGGCTGCACCTATACAAGTCATAATCATATGCCTGAGACTCAATAAAAGTTATACAAGGAGACGAACAATGTCTAAAAAAGCAAAAGTAGATCCTAGGATAAAAAGAACAAATAAATACTTAAGAGACGCTTTAGTTGAACTTCTTAAAGAGAAAGACGTTACATCCATTACGATTCAAGAAATTACGGAAAAAGCAGAATTAACGCGGGGAACCTTTTATTTGCATTATCAAGATAAGCAAGACTTTCTCATGCAGAGTATGAATGAAGTTCTAGAAGAGCTAATAGAGAAAGTAAAACCAAAACAAAATAATGAGGATTCTTCAGAAGTAGAAGAAAAAAATGAATCCGTTTCTTTCTTAAAGCTTTTCGAATTCATCTATGACCATGCCGATTATTTTAAAGTCATGCTAAGTGATCGAGGATTACCTCAATTTAGAAGTCATATGACGGAAATTGTAAAGAAAAGAGTGTATGGAGAGCTAATCTCTTCGATTGGAGAAGCAGAGGATGGACTTGATATCCCTAAAGATATCCTGATTAGCTATATCACATCAGCTCATATAGGTGTCATTTGTTCTTGGTTAGAAAGTGATATGAAATTTAGCCCTGCATTTATGGCTGAAAAATTAACCAGTCTAACACTTTTAGGGCCAATTCGAGTGGCAGGTTTAGAAAATAAAATAAAGCTTCCTTACTGAAGCTTTATTTTTTAGTTTGTTCAAATGCGGATAAATATCTTTCTTCTTCACCATAGCTACTGTGATGGTTGGAAGAAACGTGAGCTTCGCATTTTTAGCTTTTTACAATCATGAAAGGCAGAAAGGAATTGTAGTATGAAAATAGAAAAACACTGGGGGATTTCCTTACTGGCAGTTTTAGCTATTGGTCCTGGTTTAATGTTAAACACTTCATTAAATTCTATACGTGAAATTCTCCAACAAACGTTTAACGATCAATCTTATATTTCGATAACACCGGTTTTAATAGGGGTTATAAGCTTTGCATTTTGTATTCCGTTTGGACCTATCCTTCGACATAAGATAGGGGAGAGAAGGACCTATGTTCTTTCGATGTGTTTGTTTCTTATAGGAGCTATCGTAAGTATAGCTTCTAACAGCTTCTTAGGAATGGGTATTGGTCGTTTTTTTCAAGGAACAGGAACAGGTTTAGCACTTATGATGATGATTCCAATGCTGGTTCTTTCTTTTCCGATTCAGAAACGGAACTTGGCATTACTGATTCTTATCGGCGGATTTTATGGATCTAGCGTTGTCGGTATTTTTCTGGGAATGTTAGTGAACAGCTACGGCCATTGGAGAGGGTTATTTTATATAGCGGCCGTACTTTCCTTAATGGGAATATGCTTCAGCTACAAATTTTTAACAAATGATCACGCCAAGCAACAGCACAAACATCATGAACCATTTGACATCATCGGTGTAGCGTTAATGTTTATGGTTACCGCATTTATTACGTTTACATTACTTAATCTCCAAAAATCAGGATGGACATCTACTTATGTATGGATAGGCATAGTAGGAAGCATCATTTTTTTATGCTTTTTATTTATAGCAGAATGGCATATTAAAAATCCGTTAATTCCCTTTAGATTAGTGGCTTCTCGAAAACCAGCTCTCGCTATCTTAATTGCTGTTATAGGTAATATTAGTATGAGTTTAACTCTTTTATCTCTACAAGGATTGCTTAAAAGCGGATCTAGTTTTGATAAAGGAGACATTTCACTGATCTATATCGGGCTTTTTGCGGGAATAGTGATTGCGGCCATATTAAGTGCCGTATTATATGATAAAGTTGGACCGGGCGTATTAGGTATTATAGGAGCGGTCATTATTATGGGAGTGAACATACAGTGGATGTATTTAGACGGTCATGCTTCTGCATTCCTCTTTGTTAGCAGCTTTGCCGCTTTAATCGCAGGAGTAGGGTTCACAGTTGCTGCAGGTCTTATGGGTGCTGCTTTAGGCGGACCACTACCAAGCTTAGTCCCTCGAATGGTCACGGTTCAATTTATAAGAGTTACAGTATCTGCAGTCATCCCTGTAATCAGTGGTATCGTCTTTGCAAAGGTGTATAAAGATAACCTTATGACGGTAAGTGCAGAGGGCCAGGTTGCTAGTAAAGAAAATTTCACGCAATCTCTACATGTAAAATCTGAAATCATTACTTATCATACATTTTCTACGTTTTCGTGTGTATTGAGCATTGTGGTATTAATTCTTTCATTTTTGATGTTCCTAACAGGTAAAGGCCACAAGCTGGCTCATAAGCCTCATGACAAAGAAAAAAATAAAGAAAAGCTGAGTATCGAAGAGGTTCACCTTAAAAAAGATACTCCCGTTTTTGAGCGTTCGCCTAAAGAGGCTGTTTCGAATCAAGTCATTGGTGACAGCGAGTATAGAGAAGCTTTAAAAAAATTTGGTCAGCCTAAACCTTCTCCTGATAAAATGCTGCATATGAGAGATCAAGAATATAGAAAAGCTCTTAAAAGGATGAAGGATATAGGACAATAAGTTAAACTGAAGAAATTTGAATAAAGAACAGAAAGAGCAAACTCACGTGTAAGGGAGTTTGCTCTTTTAATTTCTACACGTACTCTTTACAGATATGTTTTATGAAAATTAATAACTAATACAAAAATACAGAGGAGAACCTAGATGAATTCCTTCATTTATTAAAATAAAGAGACTGAATTTTAATAATTCTGTTCAGAACTACCAATTATCCACATGAATTTTTAACTATAATATTCTTCTGTTTAGAAGAATATCTTTTTAGTTAGATAAATTTAGTATGTGAATTCGAGCTGGAGAAAAATTTTAGTGACCAGAATGGGGAAAAGAGACTACCCTATAAGATAGTGTATGGATATAAAAGGACATTACTTTTGTAGATAACGTCCTTTTACATAGCTAATTATTCTTTTTCAACTACCGTAAAGTATTGGACGTTCCTTTTAACAATGACCAAATCATTTGCTAGATCCAATATTTTACTTTTATCTTCAAATCTATACTGGATGTAGTTCTTTGCACGAATAAGTGATTTAGCTTCAACTAAATGACTTATTTCACCATTAATTAGATGAAACGTTACTTCATACTTTTTCATAAGAAAACACCTCCATAGTATCAATTTTTACTATTACTTAATTTCTGATACTATTTCTTTTGACTGATGATTAAAAAGTTAGTTGTGTTCTATTAGGGCAAACAGAACAAAAAGCATACAACAGAAACAAATTTTAATTGTCACAGGGCACTAAGTTAGGTATATAGCTGTTGTTATTTAGTATATTTTAGATAGAAACAGTACTTATAGCTGTGTTACAATATTCCTGTTATGTAGAGTAAAATTCATTTTATAGTTCTATTTCCTTTTAACTTACTTATTAAAAAGTCCATATTAGGAATGGAAATGAGTTTACATAGGAAGGTTTCTAAAACTGATTTAGAAATGAAATGGAGAGGGATCTGTGGAAAGAAACGAATTTAGAAGACAAAAAGCACTTCGATCAAAAGAGAAGAGAAAGAAAAAGCTTAGTCAACATAATGCCTTAAACCTATCACTAATCTTTATATCAATATGCATTGTTTGTCTGCTAATCAACTTATCATTGAGATAGAAAAACGTTCACTAAAAAGAGTATGTAAAAGAGAGGAAGACAATTTAATATGAGTAATCAACAAACAGTGGCCGAAAGCTCTAACATCAAAGTGCTGCCGATTATTACGTCGTTTCTTATTGCTGGATTTATTGGTTTATTTAGTGAAACGGCTTTAAATATGGCGTTAAAGGAGCTAATTTCTGGCTTTGGTATTCACGAAACAACCGCACAGTGGCTGACAACAGGGTATCTGTTAACATTAGGAATCCTAGTACCTATTTCAGGTTTTATTCTTCAGCGTTTTACAACCAGACAGCTTTTTATAGCATCTCTAATCTGCTCCATCATTGGAACATTTATTGCCGCTATTGCACCAACATTTGGGGTACTCATGATTGCCCGTGTCGTGCAAGCCGTTGGAACTGCTTTACTTTTACCGCTTATGTTTAACACGATTCTTGTTATTATCCCGCCGCATAAACGTGGAAAGTCAATGGGGATTATCGGCCTTGTTATTATGTTTGCGCCAGCTGTTGGACCAACCGTATCAGGCTTAATCTTAAAAACATTAACGTGGCACTGGATTTTCTGGATTTCACTTCCGCTATTATTTGTTGCCTTAGTGTTTGGAGCTTTCTTTATGCAGAACGTTACCACACCAACGAAGCCAAAAATCGATATAATTTCTGTTGTTCTTTCAACAGTAGGTTTTGGAGGAATTGTGTTTGGATTTAGCAGCGCTGGAGAAGGCGGAGGCTGGGGAAGTCTACAGGTTATTCTAACTCTTGTGATTGGAACCATTGCATTAGTGGCATTCTCTATTCGTCAAACGAAGATGAAAGAGCCAATGTTAGACCTTAAAGCCTTTAAGTATCCGATGTTTACAATCGGTCTTCTGTTAATTCTAGTCTGCATGATGGTACTGCTGTCTGCGATGATGATTTTACCTTTATACTTACAAACATCATTAGCTTTATCAACCTTTGCCGCTGGTCTAATGCTTCTTCCTGGAGGAGTGATTAACGGAATTCTTTCACCGGTTATGGGCGGATTATTTGACCGCTTTGGTCCCAAATGGTTAGTTATCCCTGGTCTTGTGATTGTAGCCGGCACCATGTATGGTTTTTCAACCGTAACGCTGGAAACGTCAACAGGGTTTATCGTTGCTCTGCACATTGCGCTTATGATAGCCATTTCGATGATTATGATGCCGGCTCAAACAAACGGATTAAACCAGCTTCCACCTGAGCTGTACCCGCATGGAACAGCGATTATGAACACCTTGCAGCAGGTTTCAGGCGCAATTGGAACAGCTGTTGGAATCTCCATTCTTTCATCAGGTTCAAGAAGCTTCCTTGAGACGGTATCAGATAAAATGGATCCATTGAATCAAGTTCTTGCCTTTACCAACGGTGTTCAGCATGCGTTCATCTTTGCGATTATTGTTTCAATTGTTGGATTGGTTATCTCGTTCTTTATCAAGAGAGTTAATGTTGAACAAAAAGCACATTAATAAAAAACACAGACCATTGGATGGTCTGTGTTTTTTTGTAATAGGCGGACACTATAAGAAGAACTAGATAAAGTACATTGAGGTGAGTTCACTTATGATATCAAAAAAAACACTTAGGATTTAACCTATCTATAATAGCGATTCCGTGGTTATCGTTGTTTTTTATAGGAAAACACAGCATAAGACGTTATTCGTTAGCAGGGATTTTTATTATTATCTTTGAAATTATTAATCATTTGTATGGGCATCAGAGGAAGTGGTGGAGATTTTATGATAAAAAAGATTCGTTTATAAAAGATGAACTTCCTTTTAGTATTGGGCCTTATATGCCTCTTTCAATGTGGCTGCTTAAATCTTCGTATGGAAACTTTAAGAAGTTTTTACTACTGAATATTGTAGTTGATGGAATCTTTGCTTTTTTCTTCATTGATGTTCTTAAAAGGTTGAAAATTGTAAGTCTAAACCGGTTAAATCATTTTCAATTTTTTATCTACCTTCACTACAAAGCATATTTGTTATATGGAGTGCAGTATTTATTTGAAAAGGCAAAAAAATGGAGTTGATTTAAAAACTTAAGTAGAACTATGTAAGCACCTTTTAAAGTTTTACAGATATAGACACCAATCTTATTATTCAAGCAATTGAAAATGAATTAGGTAGCCAAATTGTTGAGATCAAATTGACAAACGGAGATACTGTATCAGTCATGATTGATTAGTAATTGGCTTATGTTGTATTTCAATCTTTAATGTAATTAAAGTTAAATATATAGAAGAGAGAGCTGTTTTCAGGAATCAGCCCTCCTTTTTTATGTTTCTATAAATCATTCATATAGATAGTATTCCAAATAATACAGCCACAATCGTCATAACTAACGCTGTTCCAATGGCATACTTGGCAGCAAAGCGAATATGGTCACCTATATCAATACCTAGGAGTCCCACTAAGACATAAATAGAACCTTGAAGCGGACTTAATAGATGCAAGGGTTGTCCCAGTAGAGAAGCTTGGCCAATTTCTAGTGGAGGGATACCAAAGTGCGCAGCCGTTTCAGACATAATAGGAATAATCCCGAAATAGAAGGGAGCATTTGCCATGAAAAAAGTAAATGGCATACTTATAAGCGCAACAATTACTGTTAATTTTGGTCCAAGAGCATCAGGAATAACTGCTATTAAAGTATCCGCCATAGCTTTAACAATACCTGTTCCATCTATAATTCCAGTAAATATACCTGCAGCAAATATCATGGAAACCACCGTTAATATATTTCCTGCATGAGCATGTAAGCGCTCTTTTTGATCTTGTAAATTTGGGTAATTAACAATCATCACGATAGCAAAACCAATCATAAACAAAGCTGGTAACGGCAAGAACCCTAGAACTAGAGCAGTTAGAAGTAAAAGTGTTAGGATTAAGTTGAACCAGAATAATTTTGGGCGCTTTATTGATGCATCCATTCCTACATCAAGAGCTGCAGCAATTTCATCGTTAAATTCTGTATCTATATTGATAACTCCTAGTCTTTTACGTTCACGTCGTCCAAGAAAATAAGAAACCCCTAAAACCCAAATCGTGCCTGCAATCATAGAAGGAATAAGTGGTAACAGTAAGTCCGTTACATCTGCTTTTACCGCCGCCGTAGCTTGTACAGCAGGACCACCCCACGGAGTCAAATTCATGATACCCATTGCTAGGGCAGGAATACAGGCTAAAATAAGTTTATTCATACCTAATCGATTGTATAGTGGGAGAAATGCAGTTACTACAATTAGATATGTAATGGTACCGTCACCATCTAGAGCAACTATCAGAGAAAGTACTGCAGTACCCATCACGATTTTTAAAGGATCGCCGCCAACCATCTTTATAATCTTCGCTACTAAAGGATCAAATAATCCTGTATCAATTAACACCCCGAAATAGAGAATGGCAAAGATAATCATAATTGCTGTCGGAGCAATGGTTTCAAGACCCTTCATCATCATTGGTCCTAAATCAGTGAAGCCGCCCAATAAAGCAAAAACAATAGGAACTACCGTTAATGCACTAAAGGCAGACAAACGCTTACTCATGATTAAATACATAAATACTACAATCATCGAAAAACCTAAAAATGTTAACATATTATACCCCCTCTAGAACTTTCTTTCATTTTCCCTCTTGTTTATCTTTAATGTCATACTTTTTAAATTCTCATGAAACTATCTAACTATCATTCTTTATTATAAAGCTGCTTTTCACAATCATTTATGAGTAAAAATAATTAGGTACCTTTTACAATTTATTGCTTTAAAAAATATTCCTAGAATGAATGTAAGGGTTTACAAAAAAGCTAACGTGAATTCCCCCTTAAGCCTACTGGATATATAGAATCATTAACAAATTATTTTCTATTCTCGTGTTCCTTAACCAATCACTCCTTTACTAAAATCTTTTGTTGATGATTGCTTAGAACCAAAGGTAGTGCTCTCATCATTTGCGTGTTAACAAGCAAAATACAAGTGTTAGGATTAATAAACTTATAGTCACTTTGTAATATCTTAGTAGGGGAGCAGTCAGATATCTCCGGATGATATCTAAAAATGATTTTACAGAACTAACTATATTCATTATTACAACCCATCGTTTGAAGTAATAATTATTACTTTTTATTTAATTGTTGTAATAATTGTGACTATTTAAAAGTATACTATCATGGCTTCTAATGAAAAGTAAATGTTTTTTTATAGAAATGAAAAGTGAAAGGGAAGTATTAGACTTAATTAAAAAAATAAAAAAGTGGTAAAAACATAAAATATCGAATTATTTTATACATTCGATATTTCATGCTTTTACCACATTCGTAAATTTAATCAGTGTAATGATAATTAATTTTTGTAAGGACTGAAGTGATTTTATCGAGACGATCCTTTGTCTTTTCTGGATAATTTATAGCTATCGCACTTACAAGATAATCGGCCACAAGTAGCGACGCTATAGGTGAATTATGAAAAGCGATACTACTCGAGCTACAAGTCAGTACTAAATCTGAGTACTTAACTAAAGGAGAAGAATAACTGTCGGTAATTGAAATGACCTTGGCATCGTTACTTTTGGCAGCTGTTACAAACTCAACAGTTCTTCTAGCGTACCTTGGAAAGGAGGTTGCAATAACTAAATCTTTAGAAGTTAAAGTAATTCCTTTATCCACCCAATCACTTAAGTCAGAGACAATTAGCTCACAGTTTCCGAGTAGTCGATTAAGCCCAAAAGATAGATGCTGTGCCACGGGTAAACCACTTCTAACGCTTGTACAAAATATTCGGTCTGCAGAGACAATCATTTCTAACGCTTTATTTAGGCTCTCTGTAGAAATCATTTCTACTGTTGATTGAATGTTATTGAATTGACTTTCTGCACAGCGCATCCACAAATCACTCTCATCTAAGCCCTTCAAATTTGTTTCTAATCTGATTTGAGGAGCAGCATTGTTACGTAAAAGCTCCTGAAGTCCTTTTTGAAACTCTGCATATCCAGAATAGCCTAGACTAAAAGCTAATCTCATTATCGTGGTCGTACTAGTTTTTACTGTCAAAGCCAATTGATCAACCGTTAAAAAAGCTACATCGACAGGATTTTTAAGGATATAGTCTGCTACTCTCCGTTGAGTTTCTGTTAGTTGTGAGATATTATCTTTTAATTTTAATATTGGATTTTCCATACCTTCGCTCCAATTAAACAGATTATATTGTAAATTTTATTTTTTTAAGCATATAAAAAGTATTTATCACAATACTTACTTGAATTTTAGCATGTTTACTTTTTTATGTAAAAATGTTTCTTCTAAGTAATAAAGCTTAGGATATGTTTTTCCTGTGCTTTATTTATAAAAATAGATTTACTTTATTAGGTACCGGTGATAAGATACATTTAAGGTTGTTGTAATAAATATTACTAAAATATTAAATGTAGTAATATTTATTACTTTATTTATTTTTTACGATGTTTTTCTATCTTTTTCAAAAATGCAGCAAATAAACTGTAGATATTCTGCGAATAGGAGGGGGGCAATATCTAATTTTATTACTTTAATTTTGTAAGCGTTATCCTGAGTAGAGCATTGATTAGAATATATTAAAATCGAAGAGGAGTGTATATCAGTGAGTAATTTAGCACCAGTATTATCTGAAGACATTATTAAGAGAGCAAACCTTCTTAATACAACTCTTATATCCGATGCAATGGGGTGTACAGGCTCAATGGATTATAAAATTAAGCCTGTATCTACAGGAATGAAGGTAGTTGGAACTGCTCTAACTGTAAGTTTAAGACCTGGAGATAACTTATTTCTTCATCAGGCAATCTATGATGGTACAGAAGGATATGTACTAGTTGTAGATGGAAAGGGGCATACGGCAAATGCTTACCTTGGAGAATTAATGGCAGCTGCAGCTAAAGCTATTGGACTTGAGGGGATTATTATAGATGGGGCAGTTCGGGACAAAGAGACCCTTAGTCAATCAGGATTTCCTATTTTCTCAAAAGGATTTATTCCAAATGGCCCCTTAAAAGACGGGCCAGGTGAGTTACATAAACCTATTTCTTGTGGAGGAGTATCCGTCATTCCAGGAGATCTAATTATAGGTGATGATGACGGAGTTGTTGTAGTTCCAAAAGAAAAGATCGAAGAGGTTCTTTTTAAAGCTGAAAAAAAACTAGAGTATGAGAAAACGCGTTTAGAAACGATCGAAGCATTTGAAAAAGCGCGTCTGCAAGGTGAATCTGGAGGTAACATTCAACCTTCATGGTTAAGAGAACAGATGAAAGCATATGGATTATAAACAGAAGGGGGAGCTTTAAAGTGAAATTAGGTTTTATTGGATTTGGAGAGGCGGCCTTTGAGTTATCAGTTGGCTTAAAAGGCGAAGGTTTAGAAACCATTTTTGCTCATGATGTTATGATAGACCATCCTACATATGGTCCACAAATTAAAGAACGAGCTGCTCAAGCTCAAGTAGAACTTCTTTATAGACCCGAAGAAGTTTTAAAACAAGTAGATATAGTAATAGTAGCAGTACCCGCAGATAAAGCACTTGAAGTTAGTGAGATGCTAAAAGCATTTATAAAGAAAGAATGTATCTATGTAGATGTATCAGCTTCCACTCCTATCGTGAAGCAAAAAATTAACATAAATATACAAGAGAAGAATGCATTCTTTGTAGATGCCGCAATGCTAGGTCCCCTGCCAGTTTATAAACATAAGGTTCCTATTTCAGCAAGTGGTAATGGTGTAGATCGACTGATTTCCTTAATGACTCCGTACAGTATGGACATAACTAAAGTAAGTGAAAAACCTGGTGATGCCTCTGCTGTAAAGCTAATTCGCAGCATTTATATGAAAGGTGTAGTTGCTCTTTATCTAGAGTTATTAGAAGCTTCTCATGAATTTAATGTAGAACAATTAGTCTTAGATTCTATTAGTGAAACTTTAGATAGTAAGAGCTTTAGAGAAACAATGAACCGATTGGTAACTGGAACCTCTATACATGCATTAAGAAGATCAATTGAGTTAGACGGCTCTATTCAAATGCTAGAGGCTTCTAATTTAAATTCTGTTATGTCTAAAGCAGCAAAAAGTAAGTTAGAAACATTAGCATCATTTAATTTAAAAGAAAAGTTTAAAGGGCAAAAGCCAGATTATTGGTTGGATGTTATCAAAGCATGTAAAGAAGATGCTACTGTAAACAATTAAATAAACTAATTTATTGTATCAATAGTAAGATACGGGGGGATTTACTTGGGAACATGGAATTTTCAAAGCGGTTCTATTTGGTTAGAAAAGGGGTTCATTCCAAATAAGTCTACAGGTATAACAGTTACTCATAAGAATGCCAGAGATATTCATTTATCAGAATCAAATTTAATTGTAACAACCCTAGGGGGTTTTTAATGTGGGTGGTTACTGTAATCAATGCTTATTCAAGAGAAAATAATATTATCATGTTTGAATTTAAAACAGAAAGGGAGGCAAGAGAAACTTTCGTGAAATTACAAAATCATAAAATTTTTTCTGAAATTATCTGTTGTTATAATCCAGCTTCTCCCCTAGCTGTTAACTGAGTTCTTTTAGGTTTAGGAAATCTACTTAAAAAAGATAGTGAAGAAGACCAAACAAAATGAATGAACAAGCAAATATGGTAATTCTCCAGAGCTTGATAATAAAAGAGATATAAACGTTATGTTTAAAAATAAGATAGTGTTGGTAACCAATGGCAGCACAGGAATTGGAAAGGCTGCTTCCCATGATCAAACTTGTGGAAATTAAAAAATACCTCATATGACACTTATATAAAAGATAATTGCAGGTAAGGAATTGTAAAAGAGGTTACAGGAAGAACTGTAACCTCGATGTTAAACTTCCATTCCTTTAAAAGTGTCGCTAAGGGAGTTATTTAACTCAATAAACTGTTTTTCTATAGGGGTAAATTCATAATTTAGGCGAGAGATGAGATAAAAGTCAGTGTATCTATAGGTTGATGGAACTTCTAAATAATTGTTGATGTTATAACGATTTGCGATACGCTTAGATACTAAGGAAATACCCATACCCATTAATGCAAATTGTACTAATGTTTCTGGATCACCCACTTCAATAATGTCACCTTGTTCAATATTTAAGCTCACATAAATATTATGTAGTATCGTCATGTACAAGCACTTATCAGATAGTACAAGTATATTTTTTTGTCTTACATAATCATCAAATGTTGTGTGTTGATCAATCCCTCGACCAATTACAACCATTTCTTCTACTCCTACTTCTTTATACCTTATCTTTTTGTTGTTTAATGATCCAATTGTATAAGCTACATCAATTTGTCCAAGTAGAACTTGATTTTCAATATATTCGGTTGAACCGGTTTTTAACGTTACTGCTAAATCGGGATATGTGTTATAAAGTTTGTTTAAAGCGCTTGAGAATTCAGTTCCCCCAACTGATATCATGGTACCAATACGGAGTTTTTCGTCTTGTTTTTTCATTTTATTTTCAGTTTCTTCCCAAAGATGCAATATTTTTTTAAATTGATGGTACAATTTTTCTCCTTGTTTTGTTAATTTAACTCCTTTTGAATTTCTGATAAACAGTTCTTGGTTATAATACATTTCAATTTTCTTTATTTTTGCGGTCATATTAGATTGCAGATGGTTCAATTTCATCGCAGCAGCAGATATACTTCTTAATTCCGCCACTGAAACGAAAGCTTTCATGTTTTCAATATCCATTCATTTTCACCATCCATCAAAAAAAGTGATATATCCATCATATTTTAACATTTAAAATGATGATTCATTTTAATTATACTTGATTAAAAGGTAAGATTTTCTACAAAATTTTGGAGGAATGTCTAATGACGGATCAATTAATAAAAGTAGGAATTATAGGAGGATCTTTGAATAATCAATGGGCGAGTAAAACACATATTCCAGTACTTAAAGAAAACCCTTTTTATCAAATAACCGCGATTGGAACATCAAAAGCAGAAACCGCAAAGGAAAGTGCGAGGGTACTTCATGCTTCCCATAGTTTCACAGATTATAAGAAATTAGCTAAATCTAAAGATGTTGATTTAGTAGTAGTTAGTGTAAAAGTTCCATTCCATTACAAAGCTTCAATTGCAGCCATAGAGAAAAATAAACATATTTATTGCGAGTGGCCGTTAGGCATAGATACTATGCAGGCTGTTAAACTAGCAAGGTTAGCGGGTCAGGCGAACATTCACCATGCTATTGGATTACAAGCAAGACAATCTCCCGAAGTGAATTATATAAAGGAGGCTATTAAACAAGGAGAAATTGGGAGAATCATTTCCTGCACCATGCAGGTAGCCACACAAGGGAAAGGGGGAGTAACAGATGAAGCAAACAGTTATATTTTGAAAAAAGAAAACGGAGCGAACCTTCTTACCATTAACGGTGGGCACTCGCTTGATGTTCTTTGCTACATCTTAGGTGATTTTAGAGAGTTATCGGCTGTAATGAATACGCATTATACAGAAACTCTCATACAAGGAACAGGAGTTACGATACCAAAAGATACAGCGGACCAAATCTTAATACAAGGGACACTCATCGATGACATTTCGGCTTCTGTCCATATTCAAGGCGGAGTTTATCCAGCTTTTCAATTAGAGATTAGAGGGGAAAAGGGGGTTTTTCGTTTAACACAAAATCATTCCTCAGGCCACGTGCAATTTGGTGATCTCAAAGTCGAAAAAGTTAAATATCCTACTTATTTATTAAGTGCTAAAGGTGTTTATTTTGAAGAAATAAACGTATCTTCAGTAAAAGATAATAATCCAAAAGGCTATGTTGAAAAGGCTTATAATATGTTGGCAAAAGATATATTCGAAAATAGAGGTCAAATTCCCAACTTCAATGATGCCGTTAAGCTTCATCAGCTATTGGATGCGGTTCGGACATCTGCAGAGACTGGTGAAAAAGTAGTACTTGATAGGTAAGGCATATTCATAACAACATGTATATTATGTAAAATAATTTAGGTTTATCACTTCTTGGAACGTATACAATTAAAGGTAAAAGGCAGCTAAAGGTGTTATGTGGCTGCGGTTCGTACAAGGCATCGGAGTAGGTGGTGAAGTTCCTGTTGCTGCAGCTTATATAAATGAACTTTCAGTTGCACAAGGACGGGGACGTTTTTTTATGCTGTATGAGATGATTTTTCCGCTAGGGTTAATGATATCCGCGCAGATTGGTGCTTTAGTTGTACCTAGCTTTGGGTGGAAGTGGATGTTTTTGATCGGTGGTATCGGCGGATTAATTGTCTTTTTATTTTTCTTTAAGCTGCGTGAATCGCCTCGTTGGTTAATTTCAAAGGGCAGGTTTGACGAAGCAGAACGAGTAATTGAAGAAATTGAATCGAGTACGGATAAACGTATAGAAGCAAAAATTAGTGCACCTCAAGCTGTAGTAAAAGGCAATTGGAAAGAATTATTTTCCCCTTTTTACCGCAGTAGAACGCTAATTGTCTGGACACTTTGGTTTTCTTCCTACTTTGTTGCGAATGGACTTAACAACTGGCTCCCAAGTTTATATAAAACAGTTTATAATCTTCCATTAGAGGATTCTCTACACGCAGCGTCACTAACGAATGTGATTCAAACAGTGGCTGTGTTTGCTTGCGCCTTACTTATTGATAGAGTTGGCCGTAAAAGGTGGGCAACTATTGCTTTTCTTGTTGTAGGCTTACTTTTAACGACACTTTGGTTTAATGGTGCCAAATCTGCCGAAAGTGTTATGTATTTAGGTTCAGCAGCTTACGGCGTTATGGGAACAATTACGGTTCTACTCTATCTCTACACGCCAGAAATTTATCCAACACGTATGAGAGTACTTGGAATCGCGTTTGCGACAGCATGGCTGCGACTAGCTTCGGCTATTGCTCCTACGATACTTGGCTTTGTGTTAGGCGCTAAGGGAATTACCTCTGTTTTTGTTCTGTTTGCTTGTGTAGCTGCAGTAGGTGCATTTATGGCATTTAAGATGATTGAAACACGTGAAAAGGTTTTAGAAGATATTGCACCATAAAAGAGCAAGTTCCAAGAGGTAAGATTAAGCCAATCTTACCTCTTTTATTAGTGAATGCTGCTATTCATTAATTCTTACAATTTTTAAAACGTTCATTATAAGGAAAGGTTGCTTTTTTGATTGCCGTTATCTTTTATAAGTAATTTTATAAAGAATAGAGGGTAAATCATCAAGTACAAATTAAAAGCCCACCATGTGAAATCGAAATCTTTAATAAATGCCCAATACGCAATAGCTTGTAGCCCTGAGCAAAATGTTAACACTAGAGAAATTAAAGCGTAACCTTTCCATGATTCTCTATGCAGCTTGTATAAATATAGGCTAAACAATCCAGTGAATGAAACAAGAATATCTAGAGGGAAGAACGACCAGTTCCAAGCTATGACTATGGGGTTATCATAATCTTTGAAGGCTACACTTTTGGGTATCAATTCAAAGTAAGTAACAATCCAATAGATAATAAATCCGATATCTGTAACAAGAAAAAAAGGTTTTAAATATTTCATCTTTTTACCTCGTGTGTTCTTCCAAAGTTGATTTACTAGTATTAGCTTCTTTTTCCCCGGTCATATTTAATGTCACTACGCCGATAATGATTAGAGCTATAGCAACAATTTTTAGCAGGCTTACACTTTCATTAAAGTACATAAATCCAATTAGCGTAATAATTATAATCCCCATCCCTGACCAAATAGCGTAAGCGATTGAAACCTCTAAACTTTTTAAAGTTAACGTTAAAAAGCACAAACTACAAATATAAAAAAGTATAAGTAGCACACTTGGTATAACTTTAGTAAAACCGTCTGATAATTTCATGGACGTTGTACCAGCTACTTCAAAAAGAATAGCTAAACATAGATAAATCCAATGCAAATCTTTTCGCCACCTTATTTTTTTATAGAAATGCCATTCAAAAGAATATCCATAACAGATTTTAATATTTCACTCATTGTGAGTTTAGTGTTTAGCGAGAAGTTTGGCTGATAAATTTGGTTGATTGCGCCCAAGTATAGCTCTACAAACAGTTGTAAATTAATTTCACGTATAACTCCGGTTTCTATGCCTTCTTCCATAAGTTTTACCACTAGATCCCACTCTTGCTTTAGAAAGTCATCTATCTTAACCCATTGATTATAGTGAAGCCGTTTTAAATCTGCTAATAGGCGAATGTCCATTGTGCTAAACTCTTCAGGAACACATATAAGAACTTGAGTAATCTTTTCCGGTAAACTTAGACTTTCATCATGGAAGATTTCTTCTTCTTTGTTCTTGATCTGTAGGATGAGATTTTCAATTATCGAGTCAATGATGTCGTCTTTGGAGCTGAAATGTTGGTACATGGTTCGTTTGCTCGTTCCTAAATTCTTAGCCAAATCGCTAATAGTAAAAGACACCCCTTTTTGCTGAATTAAAAAAATGGCTTCTTGTGTAATTCTTTCTTTCATAAAAAACCTCCATTTGGTACCAGGAATAATTTTATAGTACCAAATGTATTTTACAACATATTTTTCCAAAAATAAACATTTTTATCTTGTGTTTACTTTTTTAGATGTGAAGGATCTGGGCTCTTATTGTTTTGGTTTTAGAGCAATTTATCAATATTTTTAAAATTAAAGTTAATATATTTAATTTTTAATATAAAATTATTTAATTTTATTGTTTTTAATATTAAATATTTGTTATATAATCAAATTAACTAAAAGAAGGAGATTTGATTATGGCTTATAAAGTAATTACAAATTGTCCTGTTTGCAGTGAAACATTAAAAATTACAAAGCTGCAGTGCACTCATTGTCACACGACAATTGAAAATGAGTTTGAATTATCTAAACTGGCATCCTTATCAAGTGATCAGCTTCATTTTGTAGAAGTATTTTTAACATGCAGAGGAAATATCAAAGAAGTGGAAAAGGAACTGGGCGTTTCCTATCCAACCGTTCGAGGCAAGCTCACAGACATCATTTCGTCCCTTGGATATGTAGAGAAGAAGAAAAACGAAGTAGATGAGAAAAAAGTTGTGTCCATGTTAGAAAATGGTGAAATTACAGCAGAAGAAGCCATTAAGCTTTTAAAAGGAGAATAGGGAGGGATTTTTTATGAAAGAGGAAATTACAAAAGTGTTAACAATGGTTCAAGAAGGCAAAATTGATGCGGAAAAGGGATCAGAACTGATTCAAGTATTAAAAGAGAAAGAAGAAACAGGAAATACGCTTTTGAAGAAACCAAATGTGTATTTAGATAAAACGTTAAAAATTCGAGTTGTGTCAACTGAAAACGATAATGTGAAGGTTAATTTGCCTATCAAACTTGTCAAGCTGGTATTAATGGCTGGACACAGCATCGCAGCGAGTATTCCTCAATCAGAAAAATATGTGAAAGATATAGACATAAACCTTATTGTTGAGGCAATTGAAAATGAGTTAGATGGTCAAATTGTTGATATTAAATCGGCAAACGGCGATACCGTTTCAGTCATTATTGAGTAATGGTTCGCTTATGATTCATGTAAAAGTGAAAACCAAAGAAGCTCGGTTTAACATCCCTATTCCATATGCTCTTTTAAACGTTGTTATCAGCGTTGTTTTTTCGAAATTTATCCAGAAGCATGCAGATAAATGGACAAAAGAACATTTTAAAAGAAAAGAGCTGAATTTTACTTTTCCGATAATAGATAAAAGCATGCTAAAGCCTATTGTTAAGGAACTGAAGAAACATAAGGGAATGGTACTAGTAGATGTCAAAGCTACTGACGGTACAGAGGTAAGAGTTAAACTATGATGTAGCTTTGCAAAGTGCCTACCCGCGTGTAAAAATAAAACCTTATTCGTCCATATAGATGTAAAAAAGGCTAAAAAAAGAGATCATACAGTTTGCTATCGTGCTGTATGATCTCTTTTTTTCTCTGCTTCTTTCCTTTTCTTATTTAACCTATATCCGGAATATGTGCCCTAAAATATGGCAACAAACATAGCAATCCATATTCCTATCCACACTGACATCGTATTAAAACGCCCCTTTGCTACTTGATTTTATTAAGTATTTCTTTTTATTAAGCAGCTCTGTAGTTGATTTTATCTTTTTAAAAAATCCAAAACTCACTATCATAAGCTATTACTAACAAAATAACAGAATACTAATTTTTATGTAAAAAGCTTTAAAGCCCAGGGACTATATCTATGCGAATTAAACTGGAGTGTATACCAACATCTTCCACTTTCACCTTTAGAAAAAGAAGTGATAAGTCATAGAAGAAATAAGGTTTCCTTCATAAAGTAAATATTTTCGCGTCAAAATGGGTCATTGACAAAGAAAGTTCAGAAAAATATAATACTTATTATATTCTAATATTTTAATGCTTAAATGTTTAAAAGCAGCTAGGAGTTTACATATGACTCATACATTATCCTTAAATTCTTTATGCAGACTTCATACAAATCTAGCAGAAGTCGATATTCAAAAGATTGATGAAGTTGCTAAAAATTTGCCGCTTATTGCTGATTTAAACCGAGCAAATGTGTTTATCGATTGTTTAACAAAAGAAGGACAGCATGCAGTTGTAGTGGCAGAAGCTGCACCAGAAACTGCACCGTCAGTTTATGAACGTCCAGTCGCAGGGAAATTTGTGTACGAAGCGTTTGAACCAGCAGTATTTTACACGCTGCAAAATGGAAAACCGATGTCTTTAAATCGTGCCTTAACACAAGAAGGAAAAACGGTAGAACAAAGTGTGGTTCCTATTAAAGGATTTAATAATCGTGTAATTGCTACATTGATTATGGAGAAAGATATCAGTGAAGTAGTTGAACGTCAAGAAAAAATGAAAACGTTATCAAATACAAATGATACGTTAAGCGAAATTTTAATGGAGATGACAGAAAATGCTTCGCTTATTCCAGAGTTTATTGGAGAGGCACTTTTCTTTATTGATCCTAATTTACACATTCTATATTTTAATTCTGCTGCTTTTAATTTGGTTTCTGAAGTCTGTTCCTCAGAATGTAAGACAGGCAATCAAATCATCGAATATTTTCCTTGTTTAGAAGAGTTATTTTATCATCCAGAAAAGTTGTTTATGCACGAAGTGACCATTTTAAATAAGGTGTTTCAAGTCAAAAAAGTTAGTTTAAAACAAGAAAATCCAACGAATGGCGCTTTTATTACATTTCGAGATATGACTGAACTTAGAGAGAGAGAAAGAGAACTTGTTGTCAAATCAGTCATGATTCAAGAAATTCATCATCGCGTCAAAAATAATTTACAGACTATTGCGAGTTTATTAAGGCTCCAGATGAGAAGGGGCCTTCCTGAAGAAAGCAAGGCTCATTTTGTCGAGAGTCTTAACCGGATTTTAAGTATCGCTTCTGTGTACGAGATTATTCTTTCCAACTCTAGTGTAGACAATGTAGATATTCTTAGTTTGATTGAGAAAATTGGTAATATGCTAGTGTATAGCTCTACGGATGAAAATAAAAATATTTCAATTGAATATTCGGGCACTCAGCTTTTTACAAAGTCGGATAAAGCTGTCTCCATAGCATTAATTATTAATGAGCTCATTCAAAACTGTATGAAACATGCGTTTAAGGGGCGAGAAGAAGGTAAGGTTCACGTTTCTTTTCAACAGAATAACTGTGAGATAGAGGTTACAATTAAAGATAATGGTGTTGGATACTCAAAAGAAGCCAAACCATCTTTAGGATTAGATATAGTTACCATGATGGTCACTCACGATTTATCTGGTCAATTTTCGATTGAGAGAACTGCAAATGGCACCATGGCATCAGCTAGGTTCCCATTAGAAAGAGGCGGACACCGTGACTAAACGAATTATGATTGTTGAAGATGAGTCAATTGTACGACTAGATTTATCAATGATGCTCTCTGATAATGGTTATGAAATAGTAGGAGAAGCTGGAGATGGAGAAAAAGCGGTTGAATTAGCTTTTGCACTAAAGCCAGATCTGATTATTATGGATATAAAAATGCCTAAGTTAAATGGACTAAAAGCAAGTGAAATTATTTCAAATAAATATAATATTCCTATTCTGCTGTTGACAGCATACAGCCAGAGGGAGTTTATTGATAAAGCAAAAAAAGCGAATATAGTAGGCTATTTAGTAAAACCGATAGCTGAATCAAATTTAATTCCAGCAGTTGAAATCGCTCTACAGCAAGCAGAAAATGCAAAAATGTATGAGCAAAAAGTTCAGGAAATGAATAATGAACTGAAGAAACGAAAAATTGTTGAAAAAGCAAAAGGAATTTTAATGGATAAATATAATTTAACAGAAGATCGTGCTTTCAAAAAAATGCGGACTATTAGCATGAAAAAGCAGGTTACACTAGAGAAGTTAGCAAAACACATCATTGAGAAATATGGAACTTAACCTCACTGTACAAGTAAATAGTTTGAGCAAAGGTGCTTAGTGGTTTTAAGTGATAAAAAACCACCTGGCACCTTTTTGTCTTTTTTAAGGGAACAATTTTAATCTTTCTCTAGTAGCAAAGCTCTTGACAGGTTACTTCATACGCTTTAAATAGATAGAAATAGTTAAACTATTATCTATTTAAATAAAAATCATCATATAGGGGGAATTGGGTGTGGTTATCATTGGGAAAATCGTGATTTATATTATCATGACTTGTGCAGTGTGTGGGGCTATTGCTGCGATTAGAAATAGTGATGAAGGATTAGGAAAGCAATTCATGGAAGGGTTACATTCTATCGGGTATATTTTTATACCAGCGGCTGGTATCATGGCTGCAACTCCATATCTTTCGTGGTTTATTAGTACGGTATGCGGTCCTTTTTTCTCAGCTATTGGGGCAGATCCTGCTATCGCTGCAACCTCTATCTTAGCAACGGATATGGGAGGATATCAATTAGCACACGTATTAAAAGAGTCGTATGAAGGATGGGTCATGGCTATGATAGTAGGATTTATGGCCGGAGCAACCATTGTATTCTCGATTCCAGTAGGACTTGCCATGCTTGATAAACGCGACCATAAATATATGGCGCTCGGCGTTATGTCAGGTGTGTTAACGATTCCAATTGGGGCTTTTATTTCAAGTGTTTTAATTATGGTAACCAATTCTGATGTGCGTAAAATTATTTCCACTACAAGTGATTCAACATACGAATTTACGATAAGTTATTTGAAAATTATTTTGAATTTATCTCCACTTTTATTATTTGTTGTGCTGTTAGCGGTAGGACTATATTTCTTGCCTGATTTAATGATTAAAGGGTTTATGTGGTTTGGGCGTATCATGGATGCTGGAATTAAGCTAGTTCTTGTTTTTTCCATTGTTGAAATTTTTACAGGCTTATTCTCTCATCTATTTGGAAGCTGGGGATTTCATCCGATCATGGCAGATAAAGCGGATCAATTCCGTGCGCTAGAAACAGCAGGTTATATTGGCATTATGCTTGCTGGTGCATTTCCAATGGTTTATTTGCTTCAAAAATATGCAGGAAAGCCGCTTGAAGCTGTAGGGAAAAAACTTGGATTAAGTAAAGAAGGCAGTGCAGGTATTTTAGCTACAATTGCTAATATTTTGGCGATGTTTAAGCTCATTCGAAGCATGCCTCCAAAAGACAAAGTTATTAATATTTCGTTTGCAGTTTGCTCGGCATTTTTATTAGGAGATCATTTATCCTTTACAGCCAATTTCCAGCCGACATTAATTCTCCCAGTTATTATCGGGAAGTTCTCTGCGGGTGTAATAGGCATCGGTTTAGCATATTGGCTATCTGTTCCAAAAGCCTTAGAGCTAGAAAGGAAGGATCGTGAAGCAGGCATTATTGGAAAAGACGAGTACTTAAGTTCAGCAGCTGAAGAAAATGAAAAGGTAGAAGAAAAAAGCAGTAAGACACAAGTGATGTAAGCATTGTATAGAATTTGTACGATAAGGGAGAGGTAATTTTTTATGAGTGAAGAAAAAAAGCGTTTTATTCAAGAGTTTGTGCCGGGAAAACAAATTACATTGAGCCATTTAATTGCAAATCCAGATCCGGATATGTTCGAAAAATTAGGTATACAACAAGAAGGAGCTTTAGGTATTTTAACATTAACTCCAAGCGAAACGGTTATTATTGCAGGGGATTTGGCTACAAAAGCTGCACATGTTCAGTTAGGTTTTTTAGATCGTTTTACAGGAAGTCTTGTTATTGTAGGAAGCGTTTCGGAAGTGGATATGGCCATGAGAGAAATCAATCGTTTTCTCTCAGAAACATTAGGGTACACGCCTTCAATTATTACAAAATCCTAATTGTATAGTAGGGAGGGAAGACGTATGCATAAAAAAAATAGAGCCATGCTCATTGGCTCAATTGGTGCCGGCAAATCGACATTAACAAATGCTCTGCTTGGAAAGCCGGTCGAGGCAGTTAAAACACAAGCTTTAATCTATTATGATTGGATTGTTGATACACCTGGAGAATATGTTGAAAATCCTTTTTTTTATAAAAATATTATGGCAACCGCTCTTGAAGTTACACATGTGTTATATTTGCAGGACGCCACAAAGAAAAAGACAGTCTTTCCACCTAATTTTAGTACAGGCATTAATAAGTTAGCTATTGGGGTCATTACAAAAAGTGATGCAAAAGATGCTGATGTGAGCTTAGCTATTAAAAAAGCAAGGCAAGTAGTTGTAAATGGTCCTATTGTTGTCACTTCTTCTCGCAATAAAGAAGGGCTTGAAGAGGTTCGAGCTTTGGTACAGTGTCAGTCTTTACAAGAGATGAAACAGTATACTGATAACTGGAAATCGAAATATATTATTTTTTAATGAAAACCTTTACATTTTGTAAAAAATCAGTTATATTCTAAATATACAAAAAAATCACGGGCAAAGGCGCCTTATACAGCTATCTTTTAGGGGATAGTTCGTATGAGGTGCCTTTTTTATTTGACTAAAACACGACTAATTAGCAATCAGTAATGAATAAAACCTTTTGCTGATTGAAGGTTGATGAGGTGGAGGGATATGAAACAATACGAACCGCTAAAAGAGGAGATTATCAGCGCAGGAATTGATATAGGAACAAGCACAACCAAAATTGTGTTAAGTCAATTTTCTCTGATGAATATGGCAGGAGGAACACACTTGCCGCGTATTGAGATTATTGATAAAAAAATTATTCATCGTAGCCCGATTTATCGGACACCACTTCTCACATCAACAACAATCGATATTGAAGCAATAGAGAAGCTTGTTAGAAATGAGTATGATAAAGCAAACGTTGGTTCTGGAGATATTAAAACAGGTGCCGTGATTATTACAGGTGAAACAGCAACTAAGCAAAATGCGGAAGAAATGATTCACCATCTTTCAAATCATGCCGGTGAGTTTTTAGTTGCAACTGCGGGTCCTGATTTAGAGGGAATTATTGCAGCAAAAGGATCAGGAGCTTATCAATATTCTAAAAAAATGAGCAAAACTATTGCCAATGTAGATATTGGCGGGGGAACAGCTAATGTAGCAGTTTATCGAATGGGAAGGCTGTGTGGAACCTGCACACTGCACATAGGAGGCAGGCTGATAGAGTTTTCGGAAGATAAAATCAGCAATATTTCGCCACCCGTTAGAAACCTATTAAGAGAGTGGAATAGTACTCTTGCAACAGGTGACGTAATGGTGGAAAAAGAGATAAAGAATATAACAAATTATATGGCCGATGTGATTAGTAGAATGCTAACACGTACCATGACAGCAGAAGACAAGGTACTGCTTTTAGGTCATGAACCGAATTGGAAAGAAGAAATTGATGTCATTATGTTTTCTGGTGGAATCAGTGAGTGCCTCTATCAATATGAATCTAAAGGTTTTGAACAAGCTCCTTACCAAGACATAGGAATGATGCTTGCGGACTCTTTAAGGGGTAGTCAGAGTTTGAAAGGATGGTCATGGATTCAGCCTGATGAAACCGTTCGCGCAACTGTTCTTGGTGCTGGTACACAAACGACTGAAATCAGTGGAGCCACGATTCAAGTAGAAACCAAAGATTTACCTGTACGAAATGTACCTGTTTATCAAATTTCTTTTAAGGATGGGTTTCAAAAAAGTGTTCATCACTTAAAGGATGCTGTAAAAGATGCAATTGAGATACATGACCCACAACAGGAGGGACAAAATTTTGCCTTGTACTTATCTGGGCTTCCATACGTAGGATTTCGAGATATTCAACAATTGGCAAAAGGTCTGCTAGAAGCGGTGAAACAAAAAAACAAAAGAGATCAGCCGCTCATTATTGTTCTTGAGAGCGACCATGCCAAGGTATTGGGCCAAACGCTTGTTGCTCAAGATTCGTCGCAAAGCATTATTTGTATTGATCAAATTAAGGTGGAACACGGTGATTACTTAGATATTGGTCAGCTGCTACAAACAAGCGTAGTACCGGTAGTAGTCAAAACCCTTACGTTCCATTCATAAGAAAGGGGGCTTCACTGGTGAAGTTACATACACATTATTTAGGTGCTGTTTATCAATTTTCTGATTTAAAAGATCTGTTCGCTAAGGCAAATGAAGAAAAGTCTGGTGACCGGCTGGCAGGTTTAGCTGCAGAAACCGTTCAAGAAAGAATTGCTGCAAAAGAGGTGCTTAGCGAATTAACACTTGCTGATATTCGCGAAAATCCAATGATTTCACCTGAAGAAGACGAAGTATCTCAAATTATTGAAAATCAAGTCAATGAGCCCATCTATCAATCAATGAAAAATTGGTCCGTAGCAGAGCTTAGAGAGTATATCTTAAGCGATGAAACAACGGGTGAGGATTTAAAGAGGATTAGTCGAGGGTTAAATAGTGAAATTATTGCTGCAGTAGCAAAGCTAATGTCAAATCTTGATTTGGTTCACGCAGCGAATAAGATTGAAATTTTAACAAAATGCAATATTACGATTGGCCAAAAAGGAGTCTTAGCTTCTAGACTGCAGCCTAACCATCCTACAGACAATGTAGAAGGCATGATTGCTTCGTTAAAAGAAGGGCTGTCTTACGGAATTGGAGACGCCGTTATTGGTATTAACCCTGTAGATGATTCGGTTGAAAGTGTAAAACGGCTGCTCCACGCCACAAAAAACTTTATGAATGATTGGGAGATTCCAACTCAAAACTGTGTTTTAGCTCATGTTACGACTCAGATGAAAGCCATTGAACAAGGAGCACCAGCGGATATGATTTTCCAAAGTATCGCTGGAACAGAAGCCGCTAACCGTTCATTTGGAATCAGCGCTGCCTTACTAGAAGAGGCAAATCAATTAGCTAAGAGTCACGGAACAGGAACAGGGCCTCAGTGCTTATATTTTGAAACAGGACAAGGTTCCGAGCTATCAGCTGAAGCGCACTTTGGAATGGATCAGCTAACGTTAGAGTCGCGTAACTATGGGTTTGCACGTCATTACGACCCTTACATTGTAAATACCGTGGTTGGCTTTATTGGACCTGAGTACTTATACAACAACAAGCAAGTTATTCGCGCAGGCTTAGAAGATCATTTTATGGCAAAGATGCATGGAATTCCAATGGGTGTAGATATTTGTTACACCAATCATATTAAAGCAGATCAAAATGATATTGAAGATCTAGGTGTATTGCTAACAGCTGCAGGCGTTAATTTTATTATCGCAACACCAATGGGTGATGATTGTATGCTTAACTACCAATCAATGAGCTACCATGATGTAGCGACTTTAAGGCAAACGATGGGGAAACAGCCTTCTCCTTTGTTTGCAGAGTGGCTCGAGAAAATGGGGATTTTTGAACAAGGGAAATTAAGTAAATATGCAGGAGATCCAAGTATTTTTACAAGGTAGGTGATAAAGAAGATGAATCCTGAATTGATTGAAAAAATTACACGATCCATTGTCGAAAAACTAGAAAAACAATCTAGTTTCGAACAAAGCTTTCCTACTGACGATCGTCAAAGCAGCGTAACTTTTTGGGCTCATACATCCAGTGCAAATAAGAAAGTAATTAATGGTCCTCTAGCTGAAGTAGTAGAAGATGATTCGGTAAAGGAATTAATTAAATTTCCGAATATTCAAGAAAATAATTTGACATCTCTGCCTGAAAGTAAAATGGCTATTCAACAGGAAGAAGATATTGAATCAAAACAGCAGGTGTCTGGTATTAAAAATCCAGTGAATCAAGAAAAATTAGACACATTGATTCAGAAAACACCTGCTCGAATCGGGATTGGCAGAGCAGGCTTACGTCCACGAACAGAGACATGGCTGAAATTCCGCTATGACCATGCAGCAGCCGTTGACGCTGTGTATGGCAATGTGAACGACGACCTTTTAAAACGGCTGAATTTATTTAAAGTAAATACTCAGGTAACGGATAAAGAAGTATACATTCGCCGACCCGATTATGGACGAAAGCTATCAGACGAAGCAAAAAAGTACATTCAAGAAAGATGTACCAAATCACCAACTGTTCAAATTATTGTTTCTGACGGTTTAAGCTCCAAGGCCATTGAGGAGAATGTCGAAGATGTTTACTTATCTCTTCAACAGTCCTTAAAAAGCGCAGATTTAGATGTAGGCGTTCCCTTTTACATAGAAAAAGGTCGAGTCGCTGTAATGGACGACATTGGT
>Ga0102593_1000507_pt1 | contig 66733 bp, 65 predicted proteins | sample AraplaCol_mMS_r2_2_FD_76862 | JGI IMG/M metagenome (GOLD analysis project Ga0102593, IMG submission 76862) | Arabidopsis root microbial communities from North Carolina, USA - plate scrape MF_Col_mMS_r2 (SPADES assembly) (version 2) | ecosystem: Host-associated > Plants > Roots > Endosphere... | reverse complement strand
GGTCACGATAGAAGCGCCGTTCTCTATGAAAGACGTCGGCGTGGAAACACCATGGTTTTCCCTCCAAAAGGCCACGGCATATCGTGGTCATTTCACCGGGTCCCCCATTTACACCATATCGGAAGGTGGACCACTAGACCATATTGGATGATCTGTTGGATAGCGAAGCCTTCTTTAGTTATATAAATTCATTCTAGTGCCCGTGGTCGTTTTCTTACAAAGCTATGCAGCGACCGACTAACTATCAGTACTTACGGATAGGTATCCGATGTATTCAACAAGCCCTTTAATGTCTAGATGAGTAACGAATTAGAGACTCCTATATAAGCTGTATTAGAAGCGATCGAGTTTAAGATGTTTTGATTTTTCTATGGTTTTGTATTATTTTTTCTATACAACAAGAGAAAAAGTCTGGTTCGCAGTTTGGATTTGCACATGTTTCGGTTCCGGATATATTGTTGTAACTGTGTTTGGGGCAATTCATCGCCGAATTGTTTTAGTTGTCTGAGTGGGAGGTGATAGTGGTCGTTTTCTTGCTGATGCGGAGAGAATATTGATTTTAGAATTTTGAAATCGTGCGATTTGTTCTTTATATACATTTTAGATCGTGATTCTTTGTTTTGTAAGTTATCAAATATGTGCTATGAAGTCAGTCCAAACCTTTGGATTGACTGGAAGCAAGAGACGACTGCGGACTTGCAGATGAATCTTTATTTCTAGTCCGGGATTTTTTTTAGTTGTCAAAAATTTTTATCTGGGGGAGTATAAGGTAATGTAATTTCCGGTTTTTGAATCCAAATTCTATTTACAGCAGATGGAAATATTTTTCATATTTTTTAAAGCCGGTATCCAAGATAGAATTCTTCAACTGGGAATCGACGGGCAGCTATAATACAGATATTTTATAGAATGTCTCAATGCCAGTGACAATAGTTATTTTTTATTATTTGTCAGATTCTTTGGACTTGTTTCTATCTCTTCTGTTTCAGTATACAGTAATTATTTTGGCCTCCCCGAAGGTCTACCACAATGATCGATGTCCATGTATTCCAATGATTATTCTGTAGATTCAATTCCAGGACCAGTTGATAGAAAAAACGGGTTACATTGACTTTTTTCCCGCCTTACTAAATATTTGGATGCTTGGAGCATGATTAGTCTGCGGTTGGATTTTGGTTAAGATCTCAAGACCGCAAGCCGAAGAGTTTTGGTTTTGGTTAGCATATTAAGACCAAATCCAAAACCGTGCCGCAGTCTAAGGAGTACAAAAGAGCCGAACAGGAGGCTGCTCGTATGTTGACTCTACGATACATAGAATGACTTGTAAAATGAGGACAGATTTTTCGGCGCGTAAGTCATTCCAGGCTACGTTATATTAATTTTGATACCGCTTGCGCCAATAAAATCGACGTAGAAGGGGCCGCACATCAACTTCCACCGATTTTTCTAATCCTGACTCCGCCATTTGTTCGGCTCGCCCTAGCTCAGCCTGTGACTTCCCAAGCGGAATGCTGCGACTTTCTAGGCTTTTGAGCATGATGCGGAGTAGTTCCTTGCTCCCGGTCCTCGATGCTTGTGTCAGTGGGGTATCGCCGTATTCTCCATCCTTCCGTAAAGGATCTGCTCCCCGATCCAATAGGAGCTTAAACAGGACCACCCTATCATGCCTCAAAGATAAATCATGCAGGGGCGACTTTTCTCGCTCCCTGGTCTCCATTTCGATTCCTTGCACCAGGAGCATGTCGAGGGTAACGGCCATAGCAGCCAAATCCCGACTTGGCGAATCAACCAATGCCAGAATGCTCGTATCATGGATTAAAGTCAAGTTCCCAATAAGCTGTCTCTCAAAAAGAAGGGACAAAATTGCACTATCTGCTTTGGAAAGCGCAATCTGCAAGGTTCTAGCGACCTCAAAATTGCCCGGTAGAACTTGATAGCCATTGTCAAGGAGATTTTCTATGACCAATGCTCCTCCGTCGGCAGCTGCTTCAAGAAATGACACTTGAGAAGAGTTTCTGGCCAATATGGACTCTTCGAAATTAGACAAGGATCGTAGAAATTTAACCGTATCAAGGTTTCCAACTGCCAGCGTCTGCACAAAGAGAGATTCTTTCTGGGAATTGTAGAAATGCCCCGCCACTAGGGCAGGGTTTGCCTCTCTTTTAAACAGCCTTTCGAGTATTGCCGGGGTATAAACAGTTTTGAAAAAGACCGGTATGAGGCCATCAGTCAGATGATTCGGATCTGTATTCTTATCGAGGAGTATATCGATAATGGATTCGTGACAGCCGTCAATTGCTAGTAGAAGTGGCGTTGGATCCCTTTCGTTTAGCAAAAGCTGCAGACGTTCTTCCGTTATATAGTTTAGCAGAAGCTGAACAGTGTCATAATGGCCGCGATGGGCCGCTAAAGCCAAAGATGATGGAAATTGTTGACGATAGAGACACCGCGGGAGCGGAGATTTTTCTTTAATACTCCAGAGAAACCGATTTGTGTGAAGAAAATCCGTTGAACAACCGCGCTGAAGCAGATCTTCCACCAAGTTATTCCAGCCACATGCGGCGCTGATCAGAAGAAGGTGCCGTTGGCACTCGTCGTCGATTTCACTCTGTGCGACAAGCGCAGATAGATCCATTGAAAGTCGGAGACTCTCAATTATCAAATGATACTCATATTTTGTTGCCTGAATCAAAGACTCGAGAGGATATCCTATCATAGCTGCTGTCGGAACCTTTTCTTGCGCCAGGAGAAGATTTACTATCGATGTATGGCCTTTCTCAGCTGCCATTGCGAGAGCTGAACTAGCAGCTCCGGTTCTTTCTATTTCAGGATGTGTCTCAAGCAAGAATTTAACAACTTCAAAATACCCCCCCGTAAGCCGCGTCAGCTAGAATATTCGATCCGAACCAGCCCTCGATATTAGGGTCACAGTCAAGTTTTAGGAGTAGCTTGACCACTGAAAGATGCCCGTTCCTTGCCGCGATTGCAAGGCCAGAAATATCAATATTATCGATACGTAAAGAGCGAATATCAGGATGGACTCCACGAGAGATCAAGAGCTTAACAATGTTTTCGTGTCCCTGACCAGCAGCTAATATAAGCGGACAGCCTTCGTTATCATTCTGGGGCTCATAAGAAGGATCCTGCAGCCAACTTCCATTGAAATTTGGATCGACTCCATAGTCCATCAACAAATCCACAATAGCCTCATGTCCATGAATGCAAGCAAGTGCCATTGGAAGCTACTCTTCAAAAACAAAAGCATTTGGAGAAACTCCGGCTTCTAGTACACTTTATGCTGATTTTTCGTACCCATTTTTAGCTGCCCATTCAAGGGCACAGCCGCGCGGATTGCGCACATTCAGCTCATAGAGAAACTCGTTTAGCAGTAAGTAAAGCCGTCTGCAAGTTTGGAGCAACGCGTTGACGCAATATTCGTCATCTAGGAAGCGCGCGATATCTGTCATGTTGAATTGAGTTAATTTGACTAGTGAGCTTGACAATGGTGAATGATGTGGGGAGGCGACGTTGCATCTCTTGCTCAGGCAGCAGGGGAGACTTACAAAACATTACATTGGGACCGCTATACCGAAGAGACAAAACTAAATGGGTGCGGTAATTCACAGTTTTGTCGTTACTTGTCTTATCTATTGAGGACATATATATGATACGCGAAAATATTGTGGCAGGACTGAACCTCCTGCCTGTTCGTGTCCCATTTTGTAGTTCATTCAAAATTCTGGCTTTTCGCGAGGCAAACTAATTTCTTGTCGTACTTTTCAATTACGAGCTGGAGTTGATAATCATCTCGGAACCGTTCCAGAACTTTTAATGTAGAGATTATATTTTTACGACAAATTTATTTGTGTTTTTGTAACAGAGGAAATCCGTATAAGAAAGAAAAAACATTATATATTAAGAATGGATGCTAGCTGATTTGATATAGATTTTTTTCAGCCAAGGTTGACTGAAAAGAATGTTGGAACAGAAACGGGAGAATTCATAATCGATCAGATGAAAAGATAGATTTGATTTCGGTTTTGTGTCTCGAGAATTTCCAGCATAAGAAAAATATTTTGACTCGATTAGGAAAAAATCTATACGAGTTTCTACCAGATCGTGTGGAACAAGAATCAAATTATGTCTGAGCTAGAGAAGAATATAGAGAAGAATACAAATTCCACTGCGTCCGAGACCAAATAGGTAGTCCAACGATCAAAATATTGGGAATTTTGGCTAAATTAGATAAGGAGATCGACGCGAGCTTGCCACAAGCTCGCGTCTGTTGACACCCCGAGTCGCCAAAGTTGAACTGTATAGACTAAACTATGAATAGCTAAGCAAACTGAGTTTGAACCTGAATCTTCTGCTGAATCGAATCAATCATAATAATGTCGCTTAGAACCTGATGATTGCCTCCGACTTCCTAATAAGGGCGTACTCTGCTGAGGTTGAAAGCTCTCTCGGAAGATTCTATCCTGCGTTCCAGCTTATTGATACGTTTCGATAATACGAAACTCTGTCGTATGTTAGGGTGAGCTATTTCCAGTGATGTTGGCATCAAATTTTTGGAACTACGACATGCCTCGATTACATGGCATGTGACAGAAATAGATAGTATTATCATGGCAATGGGCCCCATGATTTGAAACACGTCCATTTTGACAGAGTTGAAAGAATTTGAAATAAAGCTGTGCTTGAAGCGATTTTTGGCAAGATAGAGAGGATAGACGCGATAGAGATGGAAGAAGGTAGTAGTTTGCCGAGCTGTAAGGTTTGCCCTTTGAAATGAGAGATGATGTAACTAGAGAAAGGTTATTATTGCACTATGAGCGATGCTATCTTCCGAATCCATTTATAGAAAAAAAACCGCCTATTTGGGAAACGAAAGTTTCACATTCCAGGGTTCTCATTTAAAACCTTTCAAGGTGGTATTAAAATGTCAATATACATTCTAAAAACAGTAATTAGAAAAACAACATACTAATCCTACAGAGAAAAGGGCTTCGACATTCTTGAAAGTTCTTGTGCTAATGTGCTTGAGTCATTGAAGTTGGGCGTTACCCAGATGGGATGACCCGAGAGTTGCTTCGCGCTCTACAAGGACTAGGTCTGTTTTGGGGACTTGGGTTGAGATTTGAGTAAATTGTTCATAGGTTTTGGCTCCTGCGGCACCACTAATGTTGAGTTGATCTTGACTTTCTGCTACTAGCGGGGATCGGATGAGAATCTGCTCGTTGTTCATATTTACCGTACTATCAGATCTGTCAGAAATTGATCATGACTCCCGTGCTATGAATGAACTTGTACACCGAAGTTATGTTATGTTATGTACCTCTCATTAGACTCATGATGCTCCGGTAAAAAAAAAAGTCGTTCCGTAAGATTAATGGTACAATCTCATATTCAAGTAACGACAATCGAAAATTGAAGTCACAGGGAAAAAAAAAACAAGTATGACTACTTAGTTGTAGTTGAGGAAGCATGTAAACTCCAAGCAAAGCCCCGCCCACGTGAAGAAATCAATCAGAGAACTGGATTTCCCAGACTACCCGGGCAATCTCCTTAAGTTCCTGGTTAACAATGACTATATCGTGCTCCCTGGGAGGGTCTGCAGGTCTGAGAAGTAGAAGATCGAAGGGAATCAGGAGTGGACCACCGTTTACTATGACTTCATCGCCTCCATTGCTTTTTATAATCTCGATAGTTTGCTTGTTTTCGATGATTGCATTGGTGCTATCATAGTGCCATCTTCGGATGGTAATTTTGGGAGTCCATCGGTCTGCCTCGATGGCTAGTACAGCCTTCGCGAGGCCATCGATTGGGTCGAGCCACCGGCCAACATCCCGAAGCATTTTAGCGTCTGTCTCAGAAATCGCGGTCTCAACTACCACAGTAGGCCTACGCGGGGTCCCAGGTGGTGGCCGTCTTGGGCCCCACGCCGCGTCTGGCTGTTTGGAGCCGTTGGCCACAGAAAACGTGGTGGTATTGTAGTGGTAGATGGATCTTTTAAGCCCCATCAGACCCAAAGCCTCGTCCATAGCACTTTGCAAGGCGACTGTCAGCTCTTCGTGTTTGTGAAGAACCATCTTTACCGCTAGTGAACTCTCGTTTTGAGAGAAGGTTGTGCGCGTAGAACGATTCGATTCGATATTCGGATCTAGGAAGTCGCGGGCATGTGTAGCCGTGTCAATGGAAAAAGTAACATATTCAGCTCCATCTTGGAATTCTGAAGTGATCGAATTTTCATCCTGATATATTCTACTACGCAGAGCTCTCTTAGGATGTATTGAGTGGAAAAATCGTTCGCGCTCAAAATCAACGATTTGTGGCAAGTCTTCTTTTCGGTAAACATACCGTCTGACGGATAGAGGGGACCCTTCCGGTCCACAGTTACTTTCGTTGAACTCAGACATTTCATAAGTTGTTAAAGAAGATACAAACTCCATAGAAGACTTCAGGACGAAATTGGCTATTATGTAACGATGGCGTATTGGGCGACCACGCAAGGAACTAACAGAAATGTTCCACTTCCATGGAAATATACAACTAATACTACTTCAAGTAGTAAAACTTGAAGCTCAAGGCTATATAGAGTTTACCTCGAAATAGTTCTCAGCAAATCAGAGACAAATAAGCTTATCTTTAAGGCTCTATAGATTGAACTATGGACTTGGCTCTTAGATAACTTCACATTTACCTGTTTGAGTGGATACAACTAGAGTAAAACGGTGTGAATATCTACCAAGGGATGACAATGAGCTATGGAGATAGCTAGTAGCATGGATGCTGAGCCCTTTCATCAATGAATTTGGTAATCTCATATTCGTGTTTGCTTATAGCAGTGAATGACCCTATACATAGATTGGATGACATAACCCGTTCATGTAAACAAGTCACCAGTCAATCCAAACCTCACAAACACCGTTTCTTTCCACATCTTTCACTTTGCCAAAGTCTCATTGAAATTCAGTTGAGTCAATCCCCCAGCTACCAACCATCTTCCTCCATCTCAAGGTCCACTCTGCCCGTAAGTCCTTGGCTTTCCCCATTAGCCTGAATTGCGCCTCCATCTGGAATGAGCTGACAAAGTAAGAGGCACAGAAAATAGACAAAATGAGCGATAGGGAGTTTCACTACTTCCCTAAGCTACCTGTGGAGATTCGTGTCATGATATGGGAACTCTGCCTCCCCAACCGTGTAGCGGAGTACGATGGGCCCTGGTTTCTTCATGACGGCTTCCGTGCTCGTCAAGCATGTTATAGCAAGTCCACTATTCAACGAAACTCTCGAATTCCAAAAATTGCATCTGTCAGTTACGAGGCTCGCGAAGTCACCCTGCGATCTGGGAAATGGTGGGAACTGTCGTCGGAGGATGATTACCCTTGGCTAGTCTCAATATGGGTGCAGCCACATCATGATATGCTGCACCTCAACTGGGTAAGACACTGCTGGGCGGTTTATGCCTCTCATAATATTCCTCCTATTTCGGGGAAAATCGGCCCTTTTCTATTGAAAGCCGCCGAGCTTGGTATGCAGAAGTTTTCGGTGGCCGCTGACACGATTACACCCTTTCGGTTGGATCTGCTGGTTGGTGGTTATGTCCCTCTGGACATGATTGAAGACTTCGTTGGGGATCAGATAACTCATGTGGAAGATCTTTTCGATTTTGGCGATGCTGCTTATGACGATGATCTTCCAAGAGAAATGGGCGTCGCAATGGTAGCAATTTCACTTCATGTCCGAGAAGATGTGGCACGCAAATCAGGCCTGTTTGGACTTCTTGGAGAAGAACCTGTGCAAATGATTGATGCGGATGACAATACTCGCCTGGGAGTGTATGAGGAATTCTTTCACCGTCATACCATTGAAAAAGCCAAAGAGCCAAAAGTCACGACCCTCTTCGGGCTATTCAGAACTTCCAAATTTCGAGAGGCAGTGAGAGCATGGCAGAAGGAAGCTGAGAGGTTGCTCCTTGAGGACTTCTGGGAATGGGCTCGATATTGTGATCTGATCTCAGACGATGAACCTATTGAGGGACAGCCCTTTATGCAAGAAGCAAAGAAGCTGTCCTTCAGGACCAGACCGCAAATTATGATTCGATATTGTACAAATCAGTGTTACATGAAGGAAAATCTTCCAGAGGGGTATGGGGACTGATTTTGAGGAGTTCTGCTAGAGTATGATAGCTATCAAACTGTTCAAGTTCTTCGCGGTAGTTGATGATATGCAATCGTTTATGATGTACTCTGTAAGTACATTCAATGAGGAGCAAGAACGCTCCTTGCCCAACGTTGGCTCTCTCGGGTGAGATGGACACATCAAATGTTAATGAACGGGTTGTATAATCAGTTCGTAAAAGAATTAATAGTATTTCATATTGACAAATCAAAGTTTTGGAATTCTCTGGACTACATTGATAGCTCGGTAAGAGAAACAGACGAAAGCCGTCTTAACTCTGTAGATGAATGTAGCCGCTGTCTGAGCACTGCAAGCCATACCTGTCAACTTGGATGAGTCTGATTTTATACAATGATTTGGGCTAGCACAAGCCCCAAGCCTCCGCCAATAACTGCCTTTGAAAAATCGGTTGTCGAGCCATCCAATCTCACTGCAGCATTGGATGTGGTTGCACTTGCTAGGCTCGAAGAAGTAGTAGGCGATGTTTTGCTCGGCGTTGGGGACTGCGACTCGGAGGTCGCAGTAGCGGATGAAGTAGCAGCCGCCTGAGCTGTAGTCGATTCTCCACTTTCAATGCTGCTACTCGAGGAATTGTCTTTCGCGGAAGAAGCAGAAGACGCAGACGATGTAGTTGCGGTATGGCCGGTGGACTTTCCTGTCATATCGGATTCTGAGGAAGTCGAGGATGAAAGGCTAACTACCTTGAAACCCAGAAGATCGCGAGAAGAATCTTTTGAGAAGCTATCTGTCGCACTGCCTGCCGAATGGCCACTGCAATCGGAGTTGTCGAAGAGAAGCATGTTGATGCCTTGTTCGCCCCGAGAATCGATTTTGAAAACTTTTCCCTCAGGGTTATCGATCTTTATACACTCGCTTGGACCGTGTCCCTTTCGAGTGTGGCTTTTATTGTCGGAATCATGCCATGTCACCTCCCATGCCCCGACAGAAGGGAGCAGAGATATAGCGGAAACAGCCAATGGAAGAAGAGTTGACCACTTCATTTCGTCCTGGTCGAAGTGAGCTGCAAAGAACCTGCGGCTTTGATAGGTGAAATAAGGGGTTGAGAGCACGAGATAATTCCAACAGAAATAAAGGACAAGCCCAATCCTTATTTATACACGATCTCCGTGAGTCGCTTCCAGCTTCAAATTCTCGGTTCCCCGAATCTGGGGTCTTCCCGCGCAGATCCTCGTATTCGATGTATACCCAGCCAGTTAAATGCACGCACAAAAGCCACCCCTCAGGGCAGACCGTATTTGTCCTTGGCACTCATTTCAATTTGCACAGGAGATTCGAAGTCCAGTCAGAGGCAGGATTGCGCAAAGGCGGCTGAGAAGCAGGTCTCCAAGGGGTTCTGACTTGATCTGAGACACCTTCTTTGAGTGATAGACTAATTTCCTCCTAGAGATTAAAGATTTCCTGTTGCTTATGGTCCCGCATTATGTTCTAGGAGGACTGATGACTTACGTTCTTTCGCTTCCACTGGCAGTCATGTAACATAACGCACAAGCTCTGCATTAGTGGATATTAAGACTGGCAGAATCTCAGCTACATCTCCATATAACTAGCAATCCAACTAACAGCGTGCTAACCTTTATAAAGTTTATAAAGAGCCAGGATGTACTGTTCACAAAAACTTTGAAGTGATCGACTTCACGTACTTCATTACTTCTAGTGGCCTGCGCCCCAGAGACCACCACTCCAAGGAGGACATCCAAGCCTCCCCGTGGCAAACGAAATCAAGGCACAAAACCATGGGATCTATTAGTCTACTAGTGCATTAGTATTGAAGCTTGAATGCTACAAAAAGTATTTTGACCAGGCTACAAAATTGGGTACTACGAGTAGTATTACGAGCTTGGTGCTCAAAAATGCGAATAAATAGTCTGCAATTGCCACATTGAGTATATTCGAATCGAGAAAGATTATTGGAAATAGTCGGATAATCAGATCAAATTTGCGGAAAAGAAAGAAACAAATAAAATCAATATTTAAACAGAACATCAATCCGAAAAGCAATACTGTGATCCCAATAAGAGAGTCACGATATATGGCATTTGTCTAGCAATGTCATGAACTCAGCCTTGAAAGATCCAAGTCCTGATAGATCAATATAAGCAAACAAGTCGAACAGCCATAGTAACCACAAGTTAGACCCGATTCTGCCTCTAATGGCGCCGCCGGACTTGATGCTCCACATGCGGGGGAGATAGTCGCCCAGGCCGTCCGTATGGAGGAGGGTAAGGTGCCAGATTGAGGCGAGCCTTTAGGGTTGCGTTTAGTGGCATCTGGGCAGGTCCAATTCTGTCTGCAATCGGCTGTCCCCTAGGCAGGCGGCGCAACCAACTTTTGTTCGTGCCAGCGTGGATGCGATTTGTGTTGTCCGGGACACGAACCCAGTAGGTGGTACTAGGAATAAGTGGACCATCCAATCTCATATTGACAAATCTATCTGTAGCACCGTGCCTATATGGCTTGACACGAGTCTGTATCCTATTCCAATTGGTCATCCGCCTTCCCGTTGAAGGCTCAATTATTGTAGCCTCGACCAGTATGTATGGATGAAAGGGGCTAGGCCCGGTGGGAGTACGGACTCTTGCCATACCAATTACAGGTGGCTCTGGATATGCCGGTACACGACAAGGACCAGATATAGTGGCAACATCCCTATCTGTGATGCACATACTGGAAGCGCCTGTATCGTGCATGAATACCAGCTCTTCCCACCAATCGTATCCTGGAATGCGTAGAGCGATATTGTACTATCGAATTTCAATTAGACATACTCAATTGGCAGTATCTTGGAGAAGCGAAAGAGTCAGACAGTATCCATACCTCATGCAAACGTGGGCCGCCTACTCGTCCCGGTGGAATTTCCAGGTGTGCAAGTTCGTGCTCTCCTAGGGCAATCTTAAGGTAACATGAAAATTAGCACATTTATGTCTTAAGTGTTCTACAAAAGATTCAATTTGGAATGTCATACTCCTTCTACCCAGAATCCAACATGACCTTTGTGCTTTCTATTAATGACCTCAAACTCATCCCAGTCTAATGGTCTAGGCTCGCAAAGCTTTCTCCCATGCGACCAATACGTAACGAGTCCCTCGTGCCACTCTAGATCTCCACTCTTGTAAGCCGAAATCAATGCTCTGACATTTGACAACTCTTGATATTTGTCCTCATTGGTAGAAAGATACCCCTCAAGCTCAGAGAGTTCAGTCAATCTGTGGCATGCTTCTCTACTCAGACCTGCGGGCCAGCCTTTGAAGACGTTGCTATTGAATTTAGATAATCTCTCTTGGCTTAAAGGAATATCAAAAGACCGGACTTCACTTACTCTTCAATCTCCTTCTGTTCCAAAAAGTCCTTCAATCTACGCTCAAAGATTTCTGGCAAAATGCGTTCGGCAATTCGCACTCGGCATCTTTCGATTTGAGCGTCGAGATCGCTAAATGATATCATTATTAAAATTAAAGAATCTCGAGATACCTGAGAATGACACATACTTAGGATTAAGGTCATGCTCAACATGAGTCCACCCCTTGGGCACATTCTGATGCTCTGTTATGGGAAACCGTCCGGTATGCTTCCATTCCCTTCGCTTCCAACCTCTTTTCTTGATCCTGGGCTTTGGAGTAGCCACAGGCCGCACTTGGCCGACATAGGATCTATGAAGGTCTAGTTCATGATAATTGATGTTTTTACGCGGAATTTGATCAGAGGGTAGCCAATCGTCGGTGGGATTCGAAGAATCGGTGCTCCTGGACTTACTGGAGCCTTCGGAAAGCCTCTGTCTCTTGGGGCTGTTAGTGGAAGCGCTTGCCGAAGAGGAACCCATTGACTCGTCAAGATAATCTGCACCAGTAGGGTCTAACTCTCGGATGTTATCCGTATAGTGTCTGGTTGCTGTTCCTGGATAGTGACTTGACTCGATGTAGGGCGATGTTTCGGTTGCAGCCTCGTCAGAGGATGCATCGTCTGACCAATAGTTTCTGGTCTGGTGTCTGGTTCTATTACTCCGTCTGCCAGCCATTTTTTGCGGTGAAACAGGTGTAGAAAGTACAAAGGTTGGATCTTTCAAGAATAAAATTGAGGTATAGTCGGCCGCGGCAGGATGCGTATTGAGATGCTTTTAGGCCTCCTCCAACAAAGAAAATAGAGGTAGGTGAAATTACGGGGCTTCAAAGAAAAACGACCATTTCAAAGACACTCAAGAACGTTCCTCGTTCTTTTGACCAAGATGGCACTTCCTCAAATCTGTGGATTTTGGGGGTCAACGTGCCTAGCATAAAAGTTTCAATAAAAACCCATTCGCTCAGCACAATCCTAGTGGTTTATTTATGATTTTCAGAACTAAGCTATATAGACTCAACCCATCATTCGAACCAAGACGAAGCTTAAAGTAATAGCGATAATAAGAAAATAAAGTCAACCTTCAAAAATCCTCAAGTGCCTCCTCGGTCCACTCCCACAATCTCTCCGCCAATCTATCATCCTTTGCCGTTCTATCAAGTGTAGAGTATGATGGTATCCCCACAGGTTCGTAGTACATCCCATTCTCAATTTTCTCTTTTGGACCCGTCGCAGCCCAAATCTGACAATAAGCCCCCTCATGTGGATCCAGAAGCTTCCCAAATTGAGCAACATAGATTGTCATTCTGTCAATGAAACTCGAAGCTCCAACCAACCCCGTTGCGACGACACCGGGGTGCACTGCAACACAGGTGATACCAGGGTATCGACGAGAAAGCTCACGCGCATACAAAAGATTAGCGAGTTTGCTTTGTCCGTATCTGCGCCATCGCCCCCAAACAAAGAAGTCATCGTGCACTGTTCTCAACTTGTCAAAGGCGATTCCTTCACATGGGTGGAGGCCCCATGCCTTTGAACTGAGAATGATGATTCGGGCGTCTCCCCCTTCATTGCTTCGCTTCTCGAGCAATGGGAGGAACTTCTTTATCATAAGTGCATGGCCGAGGTGATTGGTTCCAAATTGAATTTCGTATCCCTCTGGTGTTAAAGAAGGTGGTTGCGCCATTATGCCGGCGTTACAGATCAGAATGTCTAGGCGTGGGGCTTGAGATAAAAATTTCTCACAGGCCTCTTTCACAGATGAAAGAGAAGCCAAGTCACATTCAACAAAGGTGACTTCGGTGCTTGATCCGTTTTCTTTGATGCGTTGGATCACCTTGTCGGCGCTCTTGGAATTCCTTCCGCTGATGTAGATGTGGGCTGGATTGTGTTTGGCCAAGTGAATGGCCGATTCAGCGCCAATTCCATTTGTTCCTGAGGTAGAAGGATTTAGTTTGTGAACACTTACAGCTGGATCTTTGATAATAGTAGTCCTGAGTGAGTTACCTACCACCTGTGATGAAGATTGACTTTCCAGATAGATCTGGGATCTCCTTTTCGGGATTGTAGTCGAGAGTAGGCATGTTTTGGATGAACTTCACTTCACTTGTCAACTTTAGCACGAGAATTTCCAGATCATGAAAGTCTCCAGCATGAGAAATATAAATAATTTGTTCTACATTCTTCGCGGGTGGTCAGTTACGCCGATCGGTCTGATATTGTACCGTTAGGTGGAGAAATTAAAGCAATATCATTCGCCAGATCGCACTGCAAGAGTTTCTATTGGCCGATCCTTTTGTCCCAAGCATCCTACAGTATGTATACGTACATCATGTAGAGTGCGGGAATTGCAACTCGATTGACAGATGAGGAATAGATTTACATTATTAGGTCATATGTGAACTGACCGAATGGTCCACCAAAAAGCCATGGAATAGTATAGTATGTACACACAAAGAAAGTTGAAAACCTCCAAGATAGCAGACTCATCAAGACTGAACGGCACAGGGAATGAAAATCGTTTACCAACCCTCCAACGGAGTGAACCTCGCGATAACACCATCCTTAGGCGAGATAGTCGCACCCTCCATAACCTCAAGTTTAGCATCAGGATCCTTCAGCTCAAATTTGAAACGACCGACAACCGCTGCAAGCAAACAAGCCAATTCCGCTTTGGCAAACCCTTGTCCTATACAACTGCGAGGTCCATGAAGGAAAGTCAAGAATGAATAATTACTATTCGCACCACCAGTATTGGCCTTGCCTTGTCCCATGAACCGGCCCGGGTTGAACACATTTGCGTCTGGACCCCAAAGTTCCTCCATGTGGTTGACGACTTCTGGGGAAATCACAAAGAATGTCCCCTTCGGAATGGGTTTTCCGACAAGGGTGGTGTCTCTGACAGCTACGCGGACTGTATTTGGAACCGATGGGTGAAACCTAAGTACCTCATTGCAGACTGCATGTAGATAAGGGAGACTGTCAATCTGAGCGGCATCTATAGAAGAATCCATCTCGTCGGAAGAAAAGGAGGGTAAGTTCGCGCGAATTTCCTCACGAAGACGTGTCTGGACATCTGGGTTCTTGCATAGTGCGTAAACAGCCCATTGTAAGGCTGTGGCGGTTGTTTCGTGCCCTGCACCCAAGAAGGTCATCAGTTGGTCGACGAGGTTTTCGTCATCAAAAGTACCATTAGCCATGGCGACTGAGATAATATCAACCCCAGTCGTTGAATTGGGATCTTTCATTTTTTGCTTCTTCTCTTGAATCATTTGTCTGGCGACATTGCGAATGACATCGCCACCTTCTTGTACGTCTCTGTTGCGCGAGGTGGGCAATTTCTGAGCGAGAGTTAAACTATCCGTGAGAATTGCAAGAACAAAGAGCATCTTAGCTCCGAATGATGCGGGCTTGAAAATTCTCTGATATGACTGATTCAGCTTATTTGCCGGATGGCTGAGGGAATCGAAGTCGTGATCCATGCCAGCCACGCCGATGATGTCAAGGGTAGCTCTGCTTGCCCAATTACGGACTTGAATAACATTGTCGTCGGAGGAGTCTCTGTTATCGAGATCTTGCTGGATCAGATTCACCATCTCCTTGCTTTTGTTCCAGAATACTGGGTATAGATCCTTAACGTGGCGGTAGGCAAAAGCGGGCATTAGATTCTTGCGTTGTATTTTATGCTCTTCGCCTTCAGCGAGTAGAACACCATCTCCGACAACGCGACGTAAGCTCTGTCGAACGGTCTCGGGTTTTTCAAAATCATAGGCCTTAGTGACTAGCAATTCACTCAATGCTTTAGCGCTAGTCAAGATGACTCTTTCCATGTTGAAGACAATATAATATCGAAGCAAGCCTTCATTGGGTAGATTTTTGGTCCATTCTTTGAGTAGCTCTGTCGGAGTTTCCAGAAAGATAGACTTGGTATTTCCGCGAAGCCAGTGTCGATTCTGATGCTATTCGTCAGTGACTATTTTCTTTTTCTTCTCTTCTCCAGGCGCGGAGTCGGAACTCACGTCGGGAGTTTGGATGTGCTTGACTGGAGTAAAATACGCAGGGTATAAGGCTATTTGCCAGATAATCCTTGAGAGTGCCAGAATCGTAAACGAGACAGCAATAGTAATAAATCTGGAGTTGAAAATGACATATTCCGGTCTGAAGTAGATGGCGGCTGCTACACCAACGTAGATCAGGCGAAAATTCTCTGCGATCAAGCCCATGATGGTCGTGGTAGACCTGAATATTGACGAGAAAAGGTGGATAGTAAAATACTCGAAGTTCTGATGGGCACAGCTGTGATTTATCTCTTATTTTGAGACCCCAAAATGATCATCTGTACTTCTTGGAGGACTCTGATTGGACGATAATCCCCAAAGGCCCCAACGAACTCGCACTTCTTTTCTCTCGAATGGACCCTCACAGTCCACAATAGAGGACAAGGTGTTCTCGAATACAATTAAGGTATTCTTTGTGGAGATATATCAGACCTGAAATCTCAGAATTAGACGATATCCCGGTTAATATAAGGTCGAAGCGCTTGTTGCCTTGGCGGCTCCCGTAGCGAACGCGATGACGAACACGAAGACGCGGTGATTCTATTGATTAGTTCCTCCGTACTCCGTAGAGGTTCCTCCGTATGACTATTACTACGCGGAGTATCTGCAGAACTTTTTTTAGGGCATGTCATAGTAAACCGAATATTTAAGACTGCAGCAATATCGGATCGGAGAGGGTCAATCCCGCCCTTCTTTGGGGGTTTGGATGGAACCTCGCAACAAATACTCTTTTTGGGGCCAGAAAAAAGGTGGAGATTTGTGTAGATTAGACGAATCATGGTGTCGCAATTTGGTATTTTCATCCGAATGATTCAAGTTTGTTCTTTTAAGCCACGGGGAAACAGTTCGACCGCGGCTGATGAATACACCGCTATGCCCCGATCGGCATGAGACTGCGATGCATTGTGATATTCTGGCGTACTATGTATTGTGATATGTCATTACTCATATGTATTCTATTCATAAACACCTGGTAAGATCTACATCTTTCCCTGTCGCTTTTTCAAATAGACACCTCCGCCACGACTAGAAAATCCCCAACGAATCTGGTTCGCCATGGAGATCTCAACATCTAATTCCTCTGCCCATGTCCAGACCAGCCCGGGATTCTTTTGAAATCCACGACCGACTAGCACAAAGTCGAGTCCATTATTCTCAAGCAGACAATTAGCCAGCTGAGCCGAATCTATCATGCCGACCGAACCAACTTGAAGTCGATCTCCGACAGCCTTCTTCACTTCAATCGCAAAGGGGGCCTGGAATGCCGCTTTAGCGTGGATATGCTGTGCGCGGTGGTTACCTCCACTGCTCACGTCGAGCACATCAATGTTCCCACTGTCGGCCAACGCCTTGGCCAGCTGGACCGTATCTTCAACCCGCCAGCTGGGCTCATTTGGCATAGCTTCCTCGAGCCAATCGGTCGCAGAAACACGCAAGAATACAGGCATATTCTTCGGAACATTCTCACGAGTTAATTGCGCAACCTCCATAGTAAGACGAATGCGATTCTCGAAGCTACCACCGTACTGATCGGTCCGCTTGTTGGTGGCTGGAGACAAGAAACTCATAAGGAGATATCCGTGCGCATTATGAATTTCGACAAAGTCCACCCCCGCCTTGACAGCCCGCTTCACAGCGCTGACCCAATCCTGTTTGAATTGTTCGATCTCGGTCAAAGTTAGAGCCTTGGGGATAGGAAATTTATCGTGGAAAGGGATGTCACTAGGTCCCTTGACATTCTCTGGCCATCCGCCCACGGCCTCGGTGGCCATATCTGCCATACTGAGCCATGGTGCGACGGTACTGGCTTTGCGACCCGCATGGGCCATTTGCACACCGATCACTTGGTTCTGACTATGAACAAATTCGACGACGCGACGGAGTGGTTCGATCTGGGAGTCTTTCCACAGGCCATGATCTTGAGGGGTAATACGCCCGTTCGCCTGAACGGCTGTAGCTTCGACCATCAGGAACCCGGGACCACGCTGGGCAATTCCACCCAGGTGTGCCATGTGCCAGTCGGTCATATGTCCATCGTCGGCGCTGTATTGACAGAGTGGGGAGAGCTATAGATCATCGTAAGATTTAAGTATTAGCGTGGGGGTGACCGTAAATTCGAGATGATCTCATTATTGAAGTATGGCCTACCCCAATGCGATTGTGAAATGTCACTCCTCGCACTTGAAATGGAGTGAAGAGCTTTGGAGGTTGTGCTCCATCGGACTGGGGAATGGCGGCAGATCCAGCCGGGGGAACTTGGGCGGGAGTATAGTATGAGATACCCTCGGCGGGCTTGTTGGCGATATCAGGATGATTTGGCTGGGCCATTATGAGTGATATTAAGATACGAATTGGCGAGTAGAGGGACTAGAGAAAGGGAAAATTGAGAGAGAAAAAAAAAGAGAAAGAGATAGCTCTTATAAGTCTATCCTGGAGTTGTTCAAAGTTGAAGCAGAAAGCTCCACCAGCTTAGAAATGCGGTCGAGTCGACGTCATCAACCATTGACCTTAGTAAGATCAGCCCATTTACTTGTATGAAAAGAATTTACAACTAAATCTGAGAATTCTATTTTAAATTCTTACATACATTGACAGATCAACTTTCAATTTATCCGGGCTTATTATACTTCGCAAAAATGGGGGTCAGACAATACCTGCTGCAGTGGTAGTGGAGAGTGGGGGAAATAGCCAAAATACTAACCAACGAAATTTATGGGAGAGTGTATACTGCAAGCCATAGTACAAGTACCTAAAAATGGAATCGGCCGAGTGTCAGATTGCTCTTGAATGCAATGCAGAATCGGATAATTCTGGAATGAAAATAATTTCATAAATAGAATCATCTTCCTGTCAATCTTGAACGGTGGGCTCAAGGATAGTCCAGCATAGACCTCGGCAGAACTCAATCCATTTCACAACCCAAGCTGGGTTTGGGTCTAATTCATTGATGAATCGTTGACTTTTGGCTATGATACAAAATCTCTCTGGAAATTCACTAAGTTCTTTCTGATGTGAACAGATCAAACAGATCTACATCACATTTCAAATTTGATGACTCTCCGGGTTTAATACAACATTATGCATGTGGTACAAGAGTACAGCTTTTGGAATATGACTAGGTTAAATTTAACTTATTGAATCAAAAAATTCAGGTTGCATTTTAATTTCCCTAATTCAGAATCTACTGGGTTGGCTTCTTCAACCCATAATAGGTTCTGTCGATGTCTAGCATCAACTTTGAATACATCATCTTTCTCCTCCTCGAACGTCTCCAAAGTTACGACAACCAAACCCTAAACCCCACTATGAATGCCAGGGCAAAACGATCAGCATACTATGGGGTTTACGAGAGTGGTCTCCGGGTATCAATTTCATTGATTTGACCATTCGATCTACAAAGATATCATCATATACCACAAACTTTCCAAGGTCCAGGCGTTCTCAGATTTTCGATCGGGATGTTCTGGGTAAATCTGCGCAAGAATTTATAGCTTGTTTCTATCTTCGAGTGTTTATTATCTGTGGTGATTTTGAAGATATCATCATTCTACTCCATATAGAAAAGTAGTACTCCACAATACAAATTACGGCGTTTGGATTGAAATCCAAAAAAACCAAACTGCAAAAATTGATTATACATGCAGCCACTCCGCTTTCCGAACTCTGGTTTAGCCATGGAAAACAAACCAATGAATTAACAACCATTTTCAAATTTGTTTCAGTTATCACCGATGTCAGGATCTCTCCGTCTTTTGATGAATGCTCTATGGTTCTCGCTTCGCTAGCCCCAGCAATGGGTAGATGAGAAAGATGAGAAAGTCTCCCCAACCGATCCCCAGAATCTGACTTGATTACCAAAGTCTATATTATTGACAAAGGATTCGAAACGGATGAAGATCTGTCCCGTTTGGCAACCGCAGTCGGATCTTTGCAGTAAACACCTCCTAGGTTAGATCCTATTTACTAGTAGTAAATACAAATTGATTGATCAATTGGATTTTCTCCGAGGGACTCTGTACGCATGTCAGACTGTCAGATTTAGCTGACGTGGTATTCCCCTATATTTAATGGTTAGTGAACAATCGCATTGAGACCTACTCTGTATATACTCTCATAGTATAACTATACAGTAGGGAAGTAGGGAAATGTACGGCAGGGAATGCCCCGCCGAGCTGATAATCCAAACCATTGGTTAATACAAAAAGCCGGCGCTTGCAATGAGAAAATGAAGACTGCCAGTGGAGTGACCTGAACTGCAGGGATTGGTTACTGGCTGCACGATGAGGTGCAACCGAGCGTTGTCCCCGTATTTTATTTTGTTTCAGTGCATGTTGTGGGTCATTCGTGATGGACTTCAATCCTCGACGCGCCCACGATATATGCAGCCTCCTTTAGCCGCCAGGAGTAGGATAGGAACCAAGTTTTGTCAGAGGGTTTCAGGGATTCAGTGGCATCCCAAAAATAGCTTATGCAGAAACCAACCAGCTTTATTAAGTCAATATATTCATTGAGTTAAAAGAGAAGATGAACATTCCCTCAGCCCTGCCAAGAAGACTCGTTCGTTTCGGCCCCGCGCTGAACTGTCGAGTTTCTCCCCTCCCCCCAAAGTGGAACTGTTTCATCTTTTAACCCCCTTTCGTCTTTGACCTTTCATCTTTTACAATCATCTTCATCTTTAATTCTTCAATTATTCAACTCATTCATTCACTCATTCATTCTTTGATTATCCTGGAAATCTTCCATTCATTCCACCCAGCCTGTTTCCCAGCCCCAATCACTGGACTGTACATTCTTTCGTTATAAGCTCCACTGCATCCACCCCCCTTTCTGCCAGACGCTCAGACAACAACACGATCAACCCTCAATTCGTGCTTGGCGCTACAGATCGATCCGCATTGTCGATACATACCTGCATCTCTCCACGCAGCCGCTGTCCACGCATGCCTTTTTGAAACAAAGATCGCTTGCTGTCAATCAAACGGCGAGGGCCCGTTATTCTCTCCCTTGCTAGCCTCCTTCCCCTATCCCTCCTAAGTTACCACCTCCAATTATGCGCCGTGCGCGTGATTAAACAATCGCTCTTTCGCTCTTTCAATTCTGGACTTTGTTCCTGTTCGTTCTTTTATTTTCGAGTCAAGAATAATTTTCCTTTCGTGACTTCTTCCGGCCGGCCCGAGGAAGTCGACTTGTCCTTCGCTTTTCACCCGCCATAACTATCAGGGAAAATACCTTTGATCACCTTCCCCCTGGCAGGCCCAGGTCTTGTTCTCTCAAAATGGGCTGCGGTGGAGATCGTGAAAAGGGAAATGTCGCCATGGAGGAGAAATGGGACTATGTGGTACGTGATACATCATTTCTTTCCCTCTCTCTACGGGTATACGGTGTGAAAAGTAACCTGGTCTGTCGCTAACGTGGATCTTCTCCAGAACCTAGATGATTTCAAGTCCGAATCGTGTTGGACTCCCTTTTCATACGTTTTTCTATGGATAATGCTCTTCGTCTCGTTAGCCGTCTATGGTGTTGATACCTTTACCGCTGTCAATTTACTGGCCTTTTCGAGGTGGTCTGGCCGCGTTGAGCCGGCAATTCCTTTCAAAATTTCTCGATGGATTTTCGCCATCTGTATCATTGTATCATGGGCTCTTCTGATCTATCGGTGGATTTGGGCTATCCGGGCCATACGTTCTGGCAGTATCACCAAAAGCTACCTTGATCCTCTTGCTGTTCGAATCCAGAGTATCCGCGTGTTTGGCTCCGAAGGTCAAGGTTGGAAACGATTCCTGGTTTTCGCCGAACTGACCAAGAGTAAGAAGGGTGCTGAGTATATCGCTCTCTACACATACTTCTCTTTTCAATTCTGGATGAATACGATCTTTGCCGATGGGCCTCGACAAGTCATCAACGCGATTACCTTGTACTCAGTCATGCAAGCAGATCTTGTACCCGGCGGTGAAAATGCACACAAGGACGATGGTACATCACCAGTCCTTCAATTCTTCAATAACATCAAGATCCTGGCTGAGGACAATAACCTTCAAGCGGTTGTCTTGTTTGGTATGCTCTTCACCTTGGTAATTTGGGTTTTATCTGTATTGAAACTGGCGTCGGCCATGATTCTCTACTTGGTCTTCCTCTTTCACCATATTCCGCAGGAAGATGGTACTCTCAGGGCTTACTGCCGTCGCAAAATTAGTAGCCGACTCAAGCGTATCGTTCGACGCAAGGTTGACAAGGCACTCGCCAAAGGATTCAAGCTCCAGAATCGCACGGCAACACAGCCCAGCCTGGCAAGCGCAGATTCCAAGCCAACTTTGCCGGACATGGATAAGGGTCCCATTGTGACAACATTGTCTCGGAGCACAACTGAAACAACCTTGGGAACTCTTCCCTCTTATACTCGCTCCAATTCCACTGCTACGGAGAAGAACCCAACTCTACCAAACGTCGAAATCGATATGAAGCCATCTTTGACTCGTACAACTACACAGTCATCTGGATTCTCAGAGTCAGCCTCTCTGCCTGGAAATGCGGCTGCTATGGGTTATAGTCCTCTGGATCGCCAAGCCTCCCCACTCCCCCCGGTGCCCCCGTTACCCGCCAGTGTTGCCCCATCAAGGGCCCCCTCAGCCACATCACGTTCGACGCCTGGTCCACACCCTTACCCTATCAATACCAACTACAATGGCTCAACTCCCGCGTCTCGTAATTACCAGAGCCCGGGACCGCAAACCTTCAATCCGTTCACCCCGGCCAATGATCCGTATGGTTCATCGAGAACCCCCGCACCCTCTGATCCTTTCGGCGATTCGTCCACAGCATACTATAACCGCCATGGTGGTATCGAGGACACTTATGCTGGAGATGAGGATTACGATTATTTCGGAGGATCGGCAACGCCATATAATCAGAGATCCCCTCCTCGCTCACAAGGCTATGTACCCCAAGACCCGTACCAGGCCAGGTCTTACACACCAGCAAGCACTGGTGCGACCCCTCACCCTCAGGGTGGTATTCAAGACCCTTATCAAGCGAGGTCATACACCCCAGCAAGTGCCATATCAGCGCCTCGCTCTCAAGTAAACGGACAAGATTCATATCAAGGTCGATCATATACTCCAGCAAGCACTATTGCTGGATCGGGCCGATCTATGACCCCCGCTACGTATCATGGCACACCTGCTCCTCGGGATACCCGACAAGATGTCCAAGCACCACCTCGAGCTTATGCTCCGATGAATCCTTCCCAAAGCGAAGGTTACACGGCCTTTAACCCTGCAGGATCTGTATCCACATCACAGCCGCAGACAAGTGGACCGCCGCCTCAAGTACCGTCAGGATATCGCCCATTCGCTCGAGCGAATACCAGTTCCCCATCAACGATGCATCGAGATGGCCCACCAACTGGGTATGGTTTCAACCGTGCCAACACAAATCAATTTTGATACAGTATTTGCCGCGTCGGATGCTTCTGGAAGCATCCCAATTTTTTATGATATGATAACACAGAACAGCTGGATCTTTCTGTATTTTATGACCGGATTATTTGTTAGATACCCTCCACGACCAGCGAGCAATCCCTCCTGGAGCGTTGTACATACAATACCTGTCATTTCTGACTACCCCTTTTTTCCTTTGCTCTGGGAATCTTCCTGAAAATGGGAAATAGACACATATTCAAAATAGCTTGATGATAATCTCCGTAATCTGTAATATCCGTAGAATAGAATGCATTGTTTTCTTTTTCAAGTGGCCTTTCTATAAAGTGGATACATCATGTGACAGGCTCCACCCGAACCGGCTAATCCTCCAACGTCTTATCTTTCCCCAGTTCCTTCAAGTTTCAAAGTTGCGTGATTGCTGCATATATCCACCTTTTTACGCGCATGCGAAAATGAAACCCGACTGAATACTGTCAGCTACAATTAGATTGCTTTAATCACGCCTCTTGCTATTCGATTTCGAGCATTCTCCCTACTCACCGCCACCGCGACGCACCGATAACTTGATTTCCTCCTCGGCTCCCAGGTCGATCACAGATCATGCGCGTGATAGCCTTGTGTTCGCGTTGATTTGTCGACTAGTTTTACTTCAAAAGAGCCATTAAAACGTCATAATATTCGACCAGGCTCCCAGTCGACCAGCGGTCGAAATGACACCGATGGCAGAGGACAATGCCAAAACAAACGGCAACGGGACGATGAAACCTGTCGAAGATCAGTCGCCACTCTCCGACGAGAATCTTGGGAACGGGATCTTGACACCGTCGGAAACAGATGTGAGCGAAAATGCCCTCATTGAAGAAGGGCCTGTCGAAGGGTCGCCAGATTTAGGCCTAAATCGTACGAGTGAGCACCCTTCAGAATCGCCAGAGCAGGGACTCGGTATTCTGGTCGATGGACAACCTAGCAACTTCAAAAGGCGGGGGAAAGCACCTGTTGTAGGCGTCCTCGAGGGACAAAAAGCAAAGCTGGCTTTGGCGGAATTTGTTGAGGATTCGTCTCAACGACCCACAGACGATAAAGAGAAGGTCTTGAAGCTTTCCCCCGAGAAAATTCAAGAACTTACCTCTTCGCCCCAGTCAATTCCATATCGGGAAATAGCATCAGATTCAACTGCAGGGAGACGGACGGTGTCGGAAAATGTCCCACCGAGTCTTTCACTAGATCGACCCGGGGCCCGAGACTCCGTGTTGCAGTCGCTCAACGAGGCCGCCTCATCGAAGGATGATGCGCCTCTAAAGATTCGCCCACCGAAAGATTTAGCACTAGATGAGTCGTCATTGCCTACCAGCCCGGCTTTCTCACGGAATGCTGCCAACGGACCAGTTCGAAACCGACCCCATGCATCGCGCACGTTCTCGACACCTGGTCTTTCGCGGCGACCGAACTTTGCCACACCAAGTAACGAGCGTCTCGCCCAGACATGGGCGACGCGATCAAAACATGATCGACCAGCTGCAGACCGTGATCTGAAAACCCATCTTGCTGCATCGCCTCAGATTATGGAATCGCCTTTGACGTCTCCTATGCCACCATCTATTCCCTTGCCACCTGTTTCAATACCCACTTACCTTCAACTTGAGCTTGCATCGGGCCGCCCTTCACCTTTATATATACATCGAGCCTCGAACAGTGACTTTCCGTATGAGTCTTCCAGCGCTAAAATCGAACGATTGTTGAATTTTTTGATTCTTCCACCAGCATTAGAGCAGGTACTATGCTTTGGCACCTTGGCTTGTCTCGATTCTTGGCTGTATTCGTTCACTATTCTTCCACTTCGTTTCGTGAAAGCGCTCTATATGCTTTGTGAGTCCTGGGTAATGAACATCGAGGCTGAGGCCCGTTTTGTCTGGAGATTCGTTGTTCACGGCATCGGGCGAGTCTGGCGACGGAGAAATCTGTCTTCCGCGGAAGGCCAGGGGGAAAGACGAGAGAGCGAGTCCGATGCCACGCCTCGGTTACCAAGCGGATCATCTACCCAAGAGCTGTCCGCATTGGACCGCGAGTACCGAGCTCGACACAGCGATCAATCAAAGCGACGACATCGCGGTTCCGAATCCCGCCGGCATCATCGAAGACAAAAGTCGACACCATCGGCCTTGCTCCCAGATGATAAGGCAGACATTCTCACGGGGCTACTTATGGTTGCAACGTGTTGCGCTTTGATGTATTTCGACGCCAGTCGGATGTATCATTGGATTCGTGGACAGGCGGCTATCAAGCTCTACGTGATTTATAATGTGCTGGAGGTCAGCGACAGACTGCTTGCAGCACTTGGTCAGGACGTCCTAGAATGCCTTTTTTCACGCGAAGCTCTGGAACGTCGCCCGGATGGTCGAAGTAAAATCTTCCGTCCCTTTTGGCTTTTCCTGCTCGCTCTAGTCTACACCATTGCGCATTCGACCTCTTTATTTTACCAAGTTATGACATTGAACGTGGCTGTTAATTCTTATTCAAATGCCCTCATTACGCTCCTGTTATCCAATCAATTCGTGGAGATCAAGTCTACCGTTTTTCGCAAGTTCGAGAAGGAAAACCTCTTCCAACTGACGTGCGCCGACGTCGTGGAAAGATTTCAATTATGGCTGATGCTCACCATAATCGCATCTCGCAATATCGTGGAGACGGGTGCGTTCAGCTTCATTGGTGACTTGGGGTTGGGGACAAGCTTCTCTGGTCAGACTACCAGTACAAATAGCACGCCGTTGTCCACTCCTCCGCGAACGGCTTCCTCAATACTGCCTCAATCATTCACATTCTTCCCCTCGTCAATTCTGTCCTCTGTTAGCAGTGTCAACTCATTCCTTCCAACGTTAGCACAGGTTCTGGGACCGTTCCTAGTAGTACTAGGTTCGGAAATGTTCGTGGACTGGCTGAAGCATGCATACATCAACAAGTTCAATAACTACCGACCTGCTCTGTACGGTAGGTATCTGGACGTCTTGGCCAAGGATTATTACACGAATGCCTTTGGTGACCAGAACCTCACTCGTCGCCTTGGTCTGCCTGTCATCCCACTCTCGTGCCTCTTTTTCCGCGTATCAGTTCAGACATATCAAATGTTCTTGGCCTCTCTAACGCCGCAACACCCGTCCTCCACAGCCATGGAGTCAACCTCCCTCTCGTCGATCCATAACCATTATGCGCCTGCCCCCATGCCCTCAACACCCCCATTGACCTTCCAAACATTTATCCCCGTGTCCGTCGCTCATGTCAATGCCCTCTTCCGCACTCTACTGGCAAATGCCATCCCATCTCCAGCACAATCTGTGCAAATCTTCACTGCCATTCTGCTCTTGACAGGATTCATCGTCCTTCTCATGCTCAAGCTTCTCCTGGGGATGCTTCTTCTCGCCTTCGCTCGTTCCCGCTATAAGAAGCTGAAGGCAGGCGAAAATGAACCCCGCAAGTCATCTCACTCATTCGCACAATCACAGCCCGCGGCAGAAACGCCTACGCAACGCAAGGACGAGTTTAACGTGGAGGGAAGCCGTCGTGCGGGTGGATGGGGAATGGTCGAAGTTGGGGACGAGAAGCGTCGTTGGATATATGGCGATGATCCAGAAGGGCTAAGGCGGGTTAAGGAGAAGGAGGGTCGGGATAAAAATAAGGACAAGGATCTGAAGATTGATCATGTACAGCGGTATGAGATGGTCGCGAAAAAGATCTGGTAATTGATCCTTGTCCTCTGTTGGCTTATTCATAGCGGGCTGGCTGTTATCAACTCCCAATAAATCCTAGAAAGCATCCGTTGAGATGCTGAAATAGATAATAAGTACATAATATTTATGTATTGGTAGTGTATTCGTACTAAACATTGATTAACCTAACCCCCTGAAGTCGTGAATCTAGAACACTCAAATCTGATTAGTACCTACTGCTGTAGTACAGCATATAAGTTTGTATCTCCAAGATAGGTATCTTGGAGATATCAGAACGGTCCGGATCTTTCTTCAGAAACGTGAAGCTGTAGACTGCGTGTCTCGGGAGATGAATACACTCTCAAACATCGGTGCTCGGTTTGCATGAAACCTAGCTTACGAGTACAATCACCAAGGGGCGGATCGAGTCTCACTCTTAAAAGGAGCATCCTGGTGGAGATCACTGATTCAAATAGTGGACTGGAGGTAGAATGTGTGCTACTGTTCAGTAAACTTTAATATTCGCTATCATACATCCTTCTAAAGCGTCGATCCCCAAGCTCCAGAAACTAGAAGCTTAAGGCAACTCACGATTCTCACAAAGAATTCTCGTAAAGATCATGCCGTGGAGACGGAGGCCAGATTGTCTCTAACGAGGCTTGTGAAGCCAATCCTGAAACGTCAATTGATGGGCCCTTTTGTCTCCCACTGGAAACAGCCTGATGTGGAGACCCCCTGACAACCTCCAATAATGAATTTATCAAACCCGCCGTCTTTTTTGTTTGATCTCATGGCTTCTAGACCCGCGAAGCTCCTCTCTGGGGAAATAGTCTTGTGTCAGATAGAGATATTGCATTGATTATATCTGGTCGTATGTCTCGGAAACGCGGCCGAGGACAAGATAAACGTATATAAAGATCGACTGCAAAGACTTTGAATTGGAATATTTTGGTTTTAAGCTTCACTAAATCTAATTCGATATTGGAAGATCTACAAAATGCACTTCACCAGTCTCATTGCTCTCCTGGCTGCCCCAGCCATTGTCATGGCCACCCTTGACCCAGCTTCTTCTAACACCAAGGGCAAGAAGCCCATCAACCTCAACTGCAGTGGTAAGTAGTATTGATAGTCTATCATATTTAAATACATCAACATCACCTGACATTCAACATTCCAGCCGCCAAGGTTTCAACCGCAATCCAAGCCGCCGAATGCTCTCACAACACTCGCACCTCTTCAACTCAGACCTTCGCTGTCTTCGAGACCGACCACCAATACGACTCGAATAACGGTGCACCTTACGGTACATGCAGTGCTTATACCTGCGAAGCTCCTAGTAGCAGCGATCTGGAGACCGACTCCGACTACTGGATCTTCTACTGGAGCGATGGTGGAGAGAGCAGTGGTTATGGCACCACCTGCATTAAGGACCCCAACACTGGGGAATGTGGATGTGAGAATTCGGACGGTACTTTTGTCGCTGGCAGCAGCAGCTGCTCGTAGATCGCACGCTAGTTTGAGAGTGGATCTATTCTAAAAGTCTTAAGACCCATCAGCATTCTTTAATGCTAACCGCTACTACAAAACAGAACGCGGAGATCTTACTCTCCTCGAGTCAATTTCAGGAATAGCTCTACGAAAAGGGCGCAAGGAATTTTACAATCTTTTATTTCACAATATGATATTGTCTTTATTTTGTAGTAAATTACCAGAGACTCCTAGGGTTAGTTTGAGGCCGAGAACTTGGTTACCTCAACTATTAAAAAAGATATTGACTAGATACAAAGGGAATCAAAAAAAAAGAAAAAAAAAGAAAAAACGAAGTAGGTATAGAAATTTTGACAGGAAACTGAAAGGAGAAAAAAAAACAATTTTTGTTTTCAGCAAACGTTTAGGCAACGACCTGCGCTGTCTGCACTGGAACGTGCAATTCCAGATTGTTGACAGGAGAGTTCGAGAGGACCCGCGCACTGGAGGCCTTGTCCAAAGGACCACCAAGTGCCATAAGGATCTGCTCAGATGTAGCATCACTGAGTCCGGCGGATTCCAAAGTTCGGCCATGCTCGAAATAATCGAAGCCACTGACAACAGAAGCCATTTCAATAAGAGAGCGAATAGTGGGAGAAGGAAGTCCAGCCTTCACTCCGAGCTCATACCAGGGAACCATTCCGTACAGAATATCTTCCAGAAGGTAACGGTGCTTCATACTGGTAGGCGCACTCTTGGTCTTATTGTGGATGACTGAGCCGGCGGCAAAATCGTGGTAGTCGGCGAATTCCCGGTCATGGCTATAGTTTTGGTTCATGTACGTGGTGATTGGAATAATTTCAAGACCATATGCGCGACCAATTGCCAGACGCTCTTGATCGACCTTCTCAGTCACGCGAGAGACAGCAGGGGACATGCCTTGAGCATAGAAGAAGAAGTCACCCTTGGTAGCCTCGATCCATCCGGCATTCATTAGAGCAGCTGGGCAATGGACGACGGGGTTGACATTGTTCAGTCCAACCTCAAGCAAGTTCTTGCACCACACTAGGTTCTGAGAGAAGATACCCTCCACCTGGCGGCGAAGGTTGGCTTCGGCACCAGCGTCGAGACGTTCCACTTGGGTAGTTGGGGGCTCAGCCCAGATAGCCAAACTCTTCTTGACACCCTTGATGAATACCTTTCCTCCGGTGATACGGACAGCGTAGGGAGAGATATCAGTTTCGAGGATGGCGTGGGCGTTGACCTTTTGACGGGCAGCAAGGTAGAAGAAGTTACCAACGTTAATGATGAGGGTGTGGTTACGGAGGTCGAATTGGCTCAGTGTTCGCAAGATTGTGTCTTGACCATATGAAGGGACGGTGGTAACGATGAAAGAAGAGTGGCGAATGGCGAGGTAGAGGTCACTTGTGGTCTTGATCTGGTACTTGCCCTCGAAGGCACCGTCAGCCTCAAGCCAACCTCCATTCTCCTCAATCATGGGAATGGCACCACGGTGATCTGGATGACCGTAGAGCATGACGGATTTGCCCCGGCTAGCCAGGTCGGCAGCGAAGGCACACCCACATGGTCCAGCGCCGATGATAGTGACTGATGAAACCGAGTCGAAATTTGCGGCAGCCATTATGATAATTTTTGAAGTGGAACTTTTGTATGAATATAAAAAAGGCTTTTGTTTTTGATATGAGAGAATGGAATTGATGATTGAATTGATAGGAATTCCTGGAGAGAGATGTCTCCCTTTATATGCTAATCCTCAGGAGCATTGATGAATCCTATACTCCGTAGGGAGTCCGGAGTAGAGCCATACGGAGTACCGAATAGAAGCACAGATCTCCCAGGACTCTAGGCTCTGGAAAGGGATTATTCGCTCATCTTCTCTTTGCCTTCGACCCATATCCCAGAATGTACCGTGATCTTCAGGCCGGTCCAAAATTTCCGATTTTACGTTATGAGAATCCCTTTGTAACCATAGGAAGCACCAGACACACAAAAAGAGGTTCAGTCACTATGTGGACGGAACGAGTTGGGAGATCAGAATTGGAATGGCGTGATCACAAGCTTGCGTGGGCAGATATTCAATACAAAATAGTCAATTCCTATACAGTAGGTATTTTGATGGGGGCCTGGATGATCACTAGCATTCGCCTCTTAACTTAATTTCCGTACACATTGTACTCTATAGTAGTACTCAATCCTGGCGGCCGAAGCATGTATAAAGTGGAGATTCGCACGCAGTTAAGGCGAAGCATATGATTTGAGCATACTAGAATTGAAGATCACACTAGCTGATTTTAGTGACTCGAAGGAGGACGATATGCAAAGCTTCTCAGTCTGTTCTATTCTAAGATTGAGCCCCAGGGGTTGTATGTTCAACATTTTCCATTCTGCTTTCGAAGAACCGAAAAAAGAGGCGATGTATACTATGCGGACCAGGGGTCTGGCCTCTCTTCAGAACTTAATAGTTCTACCCAGGCCAGGAACCTCGATACGGTTGTTGAGTATATGCATATACTAATTAGTACATTCGACCAAGCACTGTGACAGGTGGGAACAAATAGCGTCTAAGCTATGACGCACTCCATTATTAAAGCTTTTGGTACTTGTTACAAAAAGTGTTCGCCCAGAAACGATGGATCCCGGGTAGATCAGGGCAGATCAGTGGATTCTTGTGGATCCTCATGTGTACCCATTCTATCCAGACCAGTTAGACTCTGCACCATACAACATGGTCCATCGGAGCTCGGGCTCTCCAAGGACCCTGAAATCAACGGGCTAGGGAGAAGCTACGGCTGCACCACATCAAACCACCGAAATCCCGTGGCATCCCGATGTTTCAGCGGTTGTCAATCGGCGGCCCATTCGGCCTGCAGAAGTGCCTTCAACACAGCCCCAAACCCGAGTATGGCGCTTTGGGCGATCTTGCCGCGCAATGAAAAATTGATTCTCGATTCGAATTATCCCTGATGAAACCAGTTTAGCGATGATTTTCGTCATCAAGGTTCAATTTTGAGCTGGTAGATCCCCCTTGGCAAATCCGTCTCCATCACCTCATAATCACAAGCTTTCTCTGACTTTTGTTAGTGGAACTGCCGCGTCAACCTGCGCGACACATGGGGAATATTCTTTGACAATTCTGATTTCTCCGACATTCCTAGTGCAGTGGAAAGAGGCATGGACCCGAAGTAAAAGGGGGAAAGGAGAACCTCGTTTACTCCGTAGAGTGTATCTTGAACCCTCGAATCCATTCAATACTTTCCCTCGACTTCGTACAATCCTTTCAACTTCGAACCTCTTTGAATTCAGTCGCTCATTTTTCATGGCTCTGCTATCCATGCTAATCCCAATTCAAAAATCATGAACTCCTCTGAAACTACACTCGCCGAGGCGCCGCCTCCCCCATACAGTTCCTTCAGCACAGGAATGAAAAGATACATTGTATTCACTGCTGCTGGTGCTGGTTTCTTTTCTTCTCTTTCTGCACAAATTTACTTTCCTGCGCTAGATACGCTTGCGGAAGACCTGAACGTTTCAACATCGTTAATCAACTTGACTGTCACAAGTTATATGGTACGTGCCCATTTATATGCTTCCTAATTTGATATTTTTCTAGGAGACATAGAGCTAAACTCTCGCTCGCTTCAAACAGATCTTCCAAGGTATTGCGCCTATGTTTATTGGTAATTTTGCCGATCAAACTGGTCGTCGGCCTGCATACATCGTTTGTTTCATCATCTATATCGCATCTAATATTGGTCTTGCGTTGCAAGACAACTACGCTGCGCTACTTGTCCTACGATGCATGCAGAGCTCTGGAATTAGTAGCAGTGTGGCACTCTCAGCTGCGACAGTGGCAGACGTTAGCACTAAGCAGGAACGTGGCTCGATGATGGGCATCGTGATGGCTGGAAACTTCATGGGGCCAGCCATTGGGCCGATTATCGGCGGTCTTCTCGCCCAGTATCTTGGATGGAGGTCTATATTTTGGTTCTTGACCATTGTATCTGGTGTTTACCTCGCACCTCTTCTTATGTTCCTCCCCGAGACAGCACGAAATGTCGTTGGCGATGGTACGCTACCGGCACAATCATGGAATCGCCCCTTCATTCAATATCTATCTTCTCGTGACCAAGCCGACGAGACTCTCTCCAGTGCCAGCACGGAAGACCCTAATCGACCTTCAAGCAGCGATTCGACCGAAAAGCCCAAGCACAAGCTCAGTTTTCCGAACCCGCTTCGACCGCTCGCTGTTGTATGCCATCCGAATTCGATTATTGTTCTGATTGTCACCGGTATCATCATGGGCGGCAACATGACTGTCCTCTCGTCTATTACGGAAATTTACTCGAGCCAGTACAATCTGAGCATACTCCAGATTGGTCTCTGCTACATAACATTGGGCACTGGATCAATCGTGGCGTCTGTCACCACTGGCCGAATGCTAGACTGGAACTATCGACGAATGGGTTCAAAACTCGGCAATGATCCCACTACAGGAGAAAAGAAATCAGAAGATTTAATTCCGGTGGAGAAAGCCCGCAGCATGATCACCATTCCGCTTGTCGTATTGGGAAGTCTCACTGTCTTAGCGTTTGGATGGGTGCTTCAGTATGCTGCGCCTTTGGCGGCTCCTGAAATCCTACTTTTCTTCGTTGGTGTCGGTCAAACCGGTGGTTTTATTAGCACATCCACTCTTTTGGTTGATCTGCACACATCTCAGCCCGCAGCTGCAACTGCAGCTAACAATCTTGTCCGTTCATTCTTCTCGGCTGGTGCATCGGCTGCCATCGATCCTATGCTAAAAGCTATGGGTCGAGGTTGGTCCTTTACGCTGGTAGCATTCATTTTACTCGGCACTATTCCTTTCCTTCTGTTGCTATGCGGTTTTTGGAGATCTAAAAAGGACCAAAAAGAGGAGGTCCCATCTAACGCTTAAGTGTGGTGCCTTTTTCATGTCCATTTTTAACAAATGGAATAAAATTGACATTGTCCAGCGCAATTGCGTTCAAAATACATTTGTATCCTCTCATTTCCGCTATATCGATTTTTCTTAATTTCGGATAAAAGTTTTTTTTTATTTATTTTTCGCTTCGATCATCAAATATATATTACTGGAGTAGATCTATCATTCATAGCCAGTAATAGATTAGTACAATTTAGCGCCGGCGGAATGAAGCGCTACTCCAACGACTCGTCGGTTGGCGGATCTTTGCGCCCCAACCTTTTCTTATCTCGGGAGCCGCGTTTGCCATCTCATCTGATAACTTCGACTTCTGCTCTGCACGCCTCCACTACGGATCGCCGTCTGCACTAGAATCGTATGTACTATGTACGGAGTACATCAAGATCAACACTCAATTTAGCGCAAGGAAGTGGAGGAGTAGTAAATATCGAAAATCTGATACAGGTCATCGGAGAAAAGCGGCTTGCATCATCGAGTCAGAGTCACCATGCACGAAGTGTTATTCGCCGTGTTAGCATGCCCGAAAGTGGCGATGTTTGAAGTTTACAGTACTCAACAGTCTTGCAAGCAGGTTCTGTCTCTCTGAAGGGTTCTCCTGTCGATCTGCAGAAGATGAGGATCCACCTAGACGGCCTGGGTCAGGGACGGGACGATCTTCTAAAGCTTCAAGTCGGGCCGCTACGGGCGAAACTGCAGGCGCTGCAGAGTGTGCATAGGTCGCACATGGTACAACAGACGAATCATCTGATATGTCATCTCGACTAGATGCATTGCCTCGCATCCGACAAACGGCCAGTAGATGAAGCACGTTGCATTTCATCAGTCATAGAAATACCATTGCGGCAATATGGCCGATGCCGCGGACATCCAAAGCAGAAATACTACTCAAGCCATCTGATCATACCAAGGCAGAGCCTTCAACTTTCCTTTGGGAAATTAACGAGAACATCCATGTTCCATATGGGCGATTATACATAATCGCTCATATGGAACTACTGTATGTGTTGAACAGGATACTCCGTACAGTAATCTCGGCATTGTTTCGATCCGTCATCGTGAATGAAAAAACGATGTACCATGCAGGCGCAGACATACTCATGTTGGTCCTGAGGACCTTCAGGTAGCAATGCCCCGGTCCACTTTGATCTTCTTCATCACGGATCTCATTCCACCGATGATATCCTCGAGGCACACGCATCGGAAACCATTGAGTCTGCGGTCGGACCCCATGGGCCAATAATATTGTTATACTGAATGGCCTCGAACAGAAATTTCTAGGTTACGATGATGGAAAAAGTTGAAAATACGAGCTGTTAACCACGATGTCATATTCTAGTATGGACTCGCGTCCATCTTCTGAGAGAACAAGCCACAAAGGGAAACTACCATCCGATCTACATGGTCTATTTGAGCGGTCTCATTCGTCCTTGCAAAGAGAGTTTCATGCGCCGACCTTCTAGAATCTACAGGCCTGTGTCATGATTAATTGCAGAGTCCACTACATACAAAATACTTGCAGACGATGCGACCATTGAAACACATCACAGATGGATTTAGTCTGCTCAACTGTGGCATACGCTCGAATCATTGGTTTGCATCAAAATGCGAGCCCCTGAAATGCTGCGTCAGGGTCAAAGAAACTGCTCAAGTTTACTTGCAATTCGGACAACTGGTCGGCCGTCTATCATGGAATCCCTCCCTATGTGGAACTTAACAGCGTTTGTCCCGAACTCGACGAAAAGCTTCCGGCTGTATTTTTGCCATTCCTGCAAAAGTGCTGTGACCTGTGGTGAGATGCAACTTAGACACAAGTGAAGATATCCATGCACTTTTGATGCTCGCTTCCGGATAGCCTCGCTTCCTCGAGTATTTCGAGAGCAACACTATTCGGACCGACGGAGATCGCCCCACCATCAACAGTCTGAATTATAGAGCCGCCACTTCTCTCAGGAATTTCAACCGCGGAATGTGCAAAGTTGGTACGAATTTCAGTAATGAATCTCATTATCGAGCTTATGCGTGGCAAAACATTCGGATGTAAAAAACCCACTGTGGGATGTAGTACCACCAATATCAATAAGTATCAGCGGCTCGATCGTTTTTCTATGTCTCTCACCATCAGCTGCAGAATTCAATGTCTCAATACGTCAGACGTATTTACCTCGACGTCTTTTCAACTATACCTCCAGCAGATGGGTGTGAGTCTTCATAAGCAAACCTATCAATAGTGTTTTGTCTCAGCTGAATTGGGATACAAACGATAACGATACCTTGAGAAACCGCGAACGGAAGCGGGAAATTGATGTACCTAAGCTTAGGTATCTTCAAGATACAGGGCAGCAAGTCGCTACCTGGCCGTCGAACAAAGCAGGTTTGATATCATTGAATCTGGGAAGCTTGCGGAGGGAAGATTCAACCGAGATTTGACGCTCACCAGGCGAGATGGTTCCACGCCTAAGTCTTGCAGACCCGTTGGAGTATATTTCCCTGACTCTTTGACGTCTTGCCGTGGAGACGCCACGAGGAATCGTTTGTGATTAATAAACGGTCCCGGGGGCCATAGACTTATCACCGTTAGGAAGCTGTCTGGTCCGGTACTATACTCGGTGTTCGCATGTTGTACGGATTTAACACCGGACTTAAAGTCGGAGTATAGAATCGAGGACATCATCCAAATTGCCAGTACATACTACTTTTTACAACTATAAATAAAAAGATTTTTCAAGGATTTAGGTCTTGCCATTCAATTCCTTATACTTGTCTTGACAAATCACGAAAGATGCCCACGTTCGATAATGTGATTGTATTTGGTGCCACTGGTGCGGTGGGATCTGCTGCAGCCCTAAGAGCATACAAAGATGGGGCAAAGGTTTCGCTCGCAGTTCGCGACCCCTCCAAACCAATTCCAAATCTTAATGGAATTACCGCCAAAAAGGTCCAGGCGGATCTCACTCAACCTGATTCTGTCAAAGCTGCAGTGCACCAGACCGGCGCAAAGGCTGCCTTCATCTACGCGGTCTTCGGCGCCCCCGAGCACATGAGGTCATCTATTCAAGCACTCAAAGACTCCGGCATTGAATTTGTTGTCTTCCTCAGCAGTCTTACCATTATGACAGATATTCGCTCTGTGTCTCCGGTCGATATTATTCCTTATCACCATGCTCAAGTCGAGGTTGTCCTGGAGGAAGTGTTTGGCAACGAGTCCTTCGTTGCTGTTAGACCCTCATACTTTGCGAGCAATATCTTCCAGGAAAAAGATGGCATCGAACAAGGAGAGGTGAAACTACCTAACCCTGATGCGGTGTTTGATTTTATCTCACCTAATGACATTGGAGCTGTTGCTGGCGCACTTCTTAGCAGTGGCCAACGAGTCAGAAATGTGGATTTGCTTGGTCCAGAAAAATTGACACTGAAGGATGCATTTGGCCTTGTAGGGAAAATTTTGGGAAAACAAATCATTGTCACCAAGATCAGTGAGGAGGAGGCTGCAGAGAAGATGAAAGCAAAAGGTCTTCCTCCAATTATAGCCAATTGGTTGATTCGCAACGTCATTGATCATCCAACTTACTTCTATGAACATCCTGATGCTGCTACAGCTGCTGAGAATATTCAGAAATATTCAAATCACGCTCCGCAACGATTCCAGCAATGGCTGGAACAAAATAATGACAGGCTTTGAGGGTCGATAATCACCTGTAAATCCAGTTATTTATTGTCACTCAACATGGATGTATTAGAGTATCACAATATATATATCAAATGGCATCACTCCTTGACCAAATTTCAACCTTGAAAGGGTTTGAACCCTTTCATTACTCTCAACTTGAAGCACTGAGATATTGAAATAAAATACTAGATATAAAGAATTGATCAAGGTTGATCGTATGCTGGAGCATGATGCTCAAATAAAACCCAATAGGCCTCCATACTATGTAGACTCTTTGATAATCGGCAAAAAAGCATATGGCAAAGTAAAGCCACACCGCCTTGAGAGGCTGGGGGAGGCTGAGTTGATTCGATTGAGACATCTGGTCGATTAAACAACTCGCATCGGCATTTTTACGGTTCCTTATTTCTATTCTCTTTCGATTATCTGGTCAATATCCAATCAACGCTATTGAAAATATCCCCCAGACTAGTCTCGCGCACGGATCACCGTTCCTCGCCCCAAATCGAAGCTACCCCTCGGGGCGCATTCTCATTGAGATTCCTCCTAACGCCCTCTCATTTTCTTTATTGTTTGGGACCCGGCTTATCGCGTGAGCACATAAAATCAAATACCAATGGCGGAACCCGGAATGGATGAATTTGCGCAGACTCGCGGTGCCGATGATCTATTTGATGATGAGATTATCCCGGTCTCAGCCGAGGAGCAACAGGTTCAAACTGAAGTCGTGGTACCGGAGGTAGAACCAGCTCCTCAAGAGGAGAAAGCGCCAGTCGAAAAGCCCTCTTCACCGCGTGGAGAAACCAAGCAGCGAGGTCGTGGCGGAGAGAGAGGTCGCGGTCGAGGACGTGGCCGGGCGAAAGGTGGTCGCGGAGGTCGTGAATCACAGCCGGCTGAGCAGAAACGTGCCGAGAGTGTACCTAGGAATAATGGCTCTGCAAAGACTGGTCTAGAAGGAAGCCGATGGGCTACTGCCGAAGAATCACCAGAAAAGCCACAGGAGGCGGAGAAAGAAGAGCAGCCTGCGCAGGATGAGGACAATAAGAGCGAAGTCGCGAACAATGACAGTGCCGAGGCAGCACGCGTTCCAGCCGTTAGAGGAGACCGAAGTGCTACTGGGGGCGTGAGAAAGGTGAGCATCCAGTATACTCTGGGGTGTTTGCCATTTGAGAATACTTCTGACTAACCGCTACTTTTCTAGCCTAAACTCACCGAGGAGGAGCTGTCCAAGCGCATCGCTGCAGCCAAGGAGAACGCTGTTAAGAAGGCAGCTGCCCATGCTCGAGCGCAAGCTGATCAAGCATCCTTCATGGAACGCGAGCAAATCGCCGCTAAGAAACGCCGCGAGGAACTCGCGAATCGGCGTGTCATGGACAATGAGCGAGAACAGAATCGTCAACGCAAACTCAAAGCTCAAACTGGCCGTGAATGGGACTCTCAGAAACGGGAAGAAGACTATAGCCCGCGCGGAGGTGGCAGCCAATTTCGACGTGGTATGCATGGTGGCGTCTCTGGACACACACGGCGAGATTTTGATGCCGCGTCCCCAGAGGACGGTGCAGGTGATTTATTGAGCCCCGGAAGAGGACGAGGCCGTGGTGGACGAGGCGGTCGTGGGCGCAGACCCTCACGCGGACCAAAGGAAGACCGTGTTAGCTCGAAGGAGCAGTCAGAAAAAGTGACAGCACCTGCTGTCAACACCGATGATTTCCCGGCACTTCCACCGGGGAAGAAACCTGAAGATGCCCCCAAGCCTGCACTTGAAACAAATGCGCAAGACAAACCCTCTATGGAAAAGCTAGAGGCTACAATGACTCCTGTGACAGGTACTTGGGCCGACCAGTTCGACGACGACGAATAGCCTGCCTCCAAGAAATATTGGTCTTTTCCATACTATTGTTTGTTTATTCTCCCCTGTGCCCTTTGGAACCCTAACGAAACTTGACTTTTGCATTGCTCACGACACGAAAAGAAGACATCTCTGATTACCCCTTTGGAATTTGATATCCCCCTCTGTAAGGGTGGCTAGACACCCTTGAAAAGAAAGAGTTAATTCATGACATAACGATTGTTATAATGAACATAAACTTGATGAAATCTATTGAAAAGATTGTTTTCCGAAGATAACTTCGTCTTAAGCCTCATTAGACACATCGGGGCCGTTTCAATTTGAGGAACTGTCTCCGGGCCCTTTGTAAACTTGTACTTCTTGTTCGATTTAGTGGGTTTGTTACATCCCGACTTCTCCGCATGATTCTCATGTCCAGAATATCGATATTAAGACATGAAAGTTCCATAAGAGATGATACTGCGAGTATACTAGTATGCGCGTATGCATCTCCGGTCGACCGACGTGCAGATTGACGCTAATCAATTCTCGTATTTGCCGACAGCCCCGCCACTCATCTGGGGTGCAGAAGCTTTTACCTGTCAGATGAAGGGGCTGGCAAGTACAGATTAATATCCACTTCTGTTGGCAACCAGGAACTATAATAGTAATAGACCAGCACGTAATCTAGCAACATGCAAAGTTAGTATCAAGCCGTCTCCTCATTACATTTGAATTCTTTCTAGCCATTCATATTTTCAGGGCTGCCGGAGAAACGTCGCATGAACTATATGTGGCGTGACGCGGCCAGCTCCACGTACTTTGAAGCTAAGCAAGATTGATAAACTTGCTCAGTGCACTAATGTCGGCTTTATATTCCCTGGCTCCACGAAGTGTCCACTAGCTCGGAGTTTAGAAAGTATTTGATGATCTGTTGGTATCCCAGGTACGAAGTATTTAAGCAATATTCACGGAAACGTTACTAAAGAGCAAAATGAGGCATGAAAACTGAATTAATATCATATCCAAGAGGGTTAGAGCTTATTTCATACAGAAATTAGATTCAGAGACTGACGTGGTCTATCCGAAGTTGAGCTTTCTTGGGATAATTTAGTCTCTGCAGATCTTCAACCTACCCGGGCAAGGTTTTATCCGCTGAATTCTTATAGGGCAATTTCTATCAAAGTCGGACATAAACTCCAAGTTCGTCAGTTGCCTCGGGGTCTGTTATTGTCCCTGCGAATCAGATATTGGAAGGTTTCATAGATGGATCCAAATACCAACCCTGTTCAAGCATGACCTTATTTTCATGAGAAACACTGGTACGGTACCAGGGGGGTCATGGTTCAATTCAATTGCATCCGTTCCATCATCAGCACCAATTCTTCTATCCCAAACGCTTGGTCCACAGCAGCAGCCACGTCTCGTAAACAGGAATGACGCGCGGCGGAGGTTTGAGCTTACCAAGTGGTGTTTCTGGGCTTCCTTGAAGAGAATAGTATCATGCATACGCAGCAGCAGTCCACCCGGGAGATCAGCATTGGATGGAGAATTTGCTTCTATTGAATCAGGAAGTTGGCCGTCGTTTCATATGTCTTTTTCTCTTTATAAGTATTCCCGGTTGATCCCAAATTCTTACCCAGATCTTTCCTTTTCTACAAGCCTTCGCTAGTCTTTCTTTTTATAGACTGAGTACATTCGTTCCATTCAATTCACAATGCGTCTCCAAACAGGCGCTTCGGCCGCGGCTTTCGCAGTCGCAGCTAATGCCAAATCCCTTTCTGATGTTTGCACCTTGTCAAATGTCAAGTCTGCTCTTCCCGCGAATGGCACTATCCTTGGAATTAACCTTGACCCTTCGGCTTCCACTGCTAGTATCGTCTACAATGCTAGTGTTGGTGGTAGTATGGGCTCTACTACCACGAATAGTGAGACCTTCAACTACTGCAATGTCACCCTGACCTACAATCGTCCCGGCAAGGACAACCCTGTTGTCGTCAAGTACGCTCTTCCTGCACCTTCCGACTTCAAAAAGCGATTCTACGTTGGCGGTGGGGGTGGTTACTCTCTTTCTTCGGATGCCACTGGCGGTCTTGAATATGGTGCTGCTGGAGGTGCTAGCTCTGCCGGTTACGATGCACTGAACGGTGTTTCCTATGACGATGTCGTTTTGTACGGCAACGGTTCCATTAACTGGGATGCTACCTACATGTTCGGCTACCAGGCTCTCGGTGAAATGACTCAGGTTGGAAAATACTTCACCAAGGGATTCTACGGCCTCGACTCTGACTCTAAGGTCTATACCTACTACGAGGGATGCTCGGATGGTGGCCGTGAGGGTATGAGCCAGGTTCAGCGCTGGGGTGAGGAATACGATGGTGTGATCACCGGTGCTCCTGCTTTCCGCTATGCCCAGCAGCAAGTCCACCACATCTTCTCTTCCGAAGTCGAGAAGACTCTTGATTACTACCCTCCCCCTTGTGAACTGGCTAAGATCGTGAATGCTACCATCGCCGCTTGTGACCCTCTTGACGGCCGCACTGACGGTGTCATCTCCCGGACCGATCTTTGCATGCTCAACTTCAACCTGACCTCTATCATTGGCGAGAAGTACTATTGTGCTGCCGAAACTGCAACCTCTTTGGGTTTCGGCTTCAGCAAACGTCAAGCTGCTGGCAGCACTACTAGCTACCAGCCTGCTCAGAGCGGCACTGTCTCCGCCGAGGGCGTTGCCGTTGCACAGGCCATCTATGATGGTTTGCACAACACAAAGGGTGAGCGTGCCTACCTTTCATGGCAAATTGGCTCTGAGCTGAGTGATGCTGAGACTCAATGGAACAACAACACAAAGAAGTGGGAGCTTGATATCACTTCTATGGGTGGTGAGTTCGTTGCTAAGTTCGTGGAGCTTCTAGACTTGGACAACGTCTCTAGCCTCGAGAACGTTACTTACGACACTGTCGTCGGATGGATGGATACTGCCATGACCCGATTTTACGACAGTCTTCAGACCACTATCCCTGACCTGACCAAATTCCAGAAGGCTGGCGGCAAGCTCCTGCACTACCACGGAGAGTCTGACCCCTCTATCCCCGCTGCCTCTTCCGTTCACTACTGGCAAGCTGTCCGCGACACCATGTATCCTGGTCTCTCGGCTAAGGAGAGTCTGTCCAAGCTCCAGGATTGGTATCAGTTCTACCTGATCCCCGGTGCTGCTCACTGTGGAACCAACTCCCTTCAGCCTGGGCCATACCCTGAGAACAACATGGATATCATGATTAACTGGGTCGAGAACGGCGTCAAGCCTTCTCGTCTGAACTCCACCGTTTCCTCCGGAGAACACGAAGGAGAGACTCAAATGCTTTGCCAGTGGCCTAGCCGCCCTCTCTGGCGTAGCAATTCCACTTTCGACTGCGTTCACGATAAGAAGTCGATTGAGAGCTGGACCTACCAATTCCCTGCTTTCAAGCTTCCTGTCTACTGATCGTAGCTATGGGGGCATCACAGACTCTGTGATTCCGAGTCACAGAGTCTTTCGAGTCGGAGTCACTAAAACCCGTGAGCTCTTTTCAGTTAAGCTATATAAAACTTGATTACCATTGATACTTTTAACCCATATGAATCAAGGCTTATAAAGCATTGCTTCTGTCTTGATATTTACTTTCTTCTCTCATTCTCTTCTTGTATCCTATTTCGAATTGAACTTTGCATTTATCTGTTCCTGGTCTAGTCTAATAGCTACCCTAGATTTGAATGAATTCAAATTTAACGTACAAGCAAGTGATCTAAGATTCTTTTCAGGGCAAAGAGGTGACTAACCCAAGTTGAGGGTGAAAGCCGCAGATGTCGAGCAACTGAAGGTATCCACATCATCCGACTGCTGATATGAATAAGCACAATCAGTGTCTCCAGCTGAGCAAGTCGCAGACGAGCAACTGGAGTCATCAGTTGTAACAGCAAAGCCAGAGGAAACGAAGAGCGAATCCGAGTCTAGATTGATAGAAGAGAGATCCCAAAAGAGAATCTCATCGCTCTTTGTGTACTCAAACTGCAACACGCTATCTTCGTTTTCGGTTGTGGCCATTTTGATGGAGATACCGCCGCCATCAGAATTAGTTCGCCAGCTCTCGGTGTAGGTGCCACCACCTGCGCTGAGGGTTTGCATATCGCTGGCACTATCTGAAGTAGACCAAAGGTAGACGGTTTGGTTCATATTGTTCACGATGTTGATACCACTGCCTGTGCTACTTGTGGCGGAGGCAGAAGCAGAAGAAGCACTGGCACTAGCGCTGCTAGCGGTAGCAGTAGTTGGAGTGCTTCTGTAGCCCTGTGGGAGGGCTAAAGCTGTCGCAGAGAGAGCGATCAGGCTGAAAGTCTTGAAGAAAGTCATAGTGGTTGAGTGTTCTAAGTTGGTATTGGAGGAATTTCCACGCAATGGATAGAGAATGAAGCTGAAATTGGAATGACTGAGGATGTGTCTGATCAACAGACAGCTTGAGGTAGAAATGAATATGATTGAAAGGACAGTATGAATGGAGGCACAGCCTCGGGGAAAGGAATGTCTGAAAAGAGAGTGTCGAGAAAAGAGAGCTAATCCATTCAACAAGAATCAAATATTGATCGCAGGGGTTATATTCGAATTTATACCATTGCTGGAGTCTCGAATGTCAAAATTTCTGAAACACACAAAACGAATCCAGAGCTGAAGTACTCCATAGCTAGATGGGGTCGTTCATAGCCTAGAAGCATTCGAGATCCAATATGACGATGGGATCACGACAGGATTGGCTGAGTCAATTCAATTCTCAAACATAGCGCAGACTTTCTAGAATTCTAGCTCCAGGAACACTGACTCTACAGATCGATAACTCCACTGGACTGATACAAATGACGAATGGTATCGCATAGTCTCGATAAACTAACTGGGCCTCGACTTGGAATTGTGGGTCTCGCGTGGTGGCCGAGACCGCATCGTCATCACCTTACGTGTGGAGAATAGGAACCATTGTAGATGACCATTTGTCGAGTGGATATTGAAGAATCAAATGTTAGCCACATTACGCGTGGGCATTCGTAATGCCAGGGCCACAGCCCTATATTAGGGCAGTTGGTCGTCGATGACAGGTCAGAAATAGCGACATGCCGGAGTGCAAATTGTAAGCGCCTATGCTAGCTGAAATGCAATGGGAACTTGAATTTCCTTCATGGCCTCTTTTTGAAGGAAAAAATTCACCTGGGTACTTCCCAAAATATCAAAAAGGGAAGACTGTAGCGAGTTGATGGTTTTTGTAGGGATGAGTACTATTTTGCTTTGTCTAAAAACTGAAGGTGGTGCTATAGTACCAACGATCCTAAAATCAGGGTAATTGACAAGATCTGTCTACTTGATGTGTAGCACCAATATTAGCCATTTGATATTGTCCATTGATTGCTTTCCTGCGTCGTGGAATGCAGATAGCGATAAATCAATCGTCATCGCATTAGGGTATAACTCGAGTACAAGTATCTAAACACGATTAATAGTAGGAATAGAGTGATGTCGTTACATTTGTGACACGCACATCACGCTTGCTTTCAAACTACACTTGCAAAGCCGCAGTCTTGATCACAGAGCACCAGCGCCTTTGAGAAGTTGCGGAAGTTCATCTTTGATATCCTGAAGCTCGGAGTTTCCACCAATATGCTTTTGTTGGATGAAGATGTTGGGCACGGTTGTTTGGTATGTGAGCTCTTGCAGGGCACTTTGCAAAGCGCGACCATCATCTAATAGAATCAGTACCGAAAGTTCATAGTTTGAGTATCCAGAAACTTTCAAATCATGATTCAAAGACATGATAACCTACCAATTTCATTCAATTCGAGCAGAACATAATTAGCTCCAAGCTTGTTTAATGACCGCTTTGTGGCGGCGCAGTATGGACAGTAGCTTTTGGAGAAAACAACAACACCATTTTCTTTTATAAGCGCTTTGGCTTTGGTCTTCGCAGCGGAGATTTCTTCCGGAGAGGGGCCTGTGAAAAGGCCTGACAGACGTTTGAACATGGACATGGTTGTATGTAGGAATCAGAAGCTGAGCTTATATTATGTTTATAATTTTATTCGGGGAGTAGCCATACTATATAGACATCAAACTTGGTCTGTTGATCGGCTTGGCCCCGTCATTTAAAGTTACTCAGCTTCAATGCAGAAATAAGCGAGCGGCAGGTTTTTCCAGAAATGGAAGTATATGAAGTCTCACTGAGATTGATACATTACGTATTCCAGGAAACTAATTCTAAGCCTATTAGTATAAACTCACAATGTTCCGTTCTCATCTGTATACTGAGACATTAAGACTTCAGTTTCGTCAATAGAGCAGACAAAAAGTCTTGAAATGAAGAACAAGAATGAGTGAAGGAACTTGGCCCCCACTCGAGCGTACGCAAAACTTAACCAGCCTGTATATGATTTTGTCTGACTATTTGGGAAATAAAGATCACCTTTGATTTTCCAGGAGTATCCTCGACCTTTTCGATTTTGATTGCAAGAGTTAGTAGACACCGGGTGTCTACTAACTCCCCTTTGCAGATGGTAGTATGTTCAATGACCCTTTTCATTTGCGATTCATATCAAATTCTCTATTCTGTTCGCACTATTGCTTGCGTGTTTGAATAGGTTTTAATGGCAGGTCTGTCTTAGAATTAAGCTTAAACGGAAATTTGCCTAGCTCTTTTCTAGCTCTTAGTGCTATGACAGTGTATCGGTACACTAGTGTACTAGGACGCCACAAATTGAAAACATTGTAGTCTCTGTCAGTTACTAGTTTATAGGTTTGCCGAGACTGAACAATCCAGAGTCTAACCAGCAAGAAAGAGGTTTGTCTTTGGAAGATATAGCTGACAGCTCAAGAGCCACATAAAGTCACTTTGATATTGTAGCTCCATTTTATTTGAACCACCTAGAGAATTGAAATCGAATTAGAATGCAAAGGAAGAAAGTGAGCATGTCAAATTACCGCCCAACCTCGCAATTCTGGGTGTTAATGACCTTTTTATGCGCCAAGGCAAACAGTTCTAAGCATTGACCCATTGACTGCCATAGACTCGGAACTCGGCACCTCTTAGGAGCGAAGCTGTATAGATTGCGCCTTCTTTTGACATTCGCAATTTCGTAAAAAAGAAATGACAGCGCACATTAGTACATGCTAAATACTGTTATAGAAGTAGATTTATAGGTATGGTGAAAAGCGTCAAATGTACATGGAATTGCCATTTGAAATATTATCAAACCAAATCACGTTAAAAAAAAAAAACAAAAATTGGGTAAAACCGTTGGAAGAAAAAGAAAAGAAAAAGGCGGGGAATTTCCGCCAATAATGAGCCACTACAAATACTCCGAAATGCATTCTCTAAACACCGCAATATCTCATGACTACACTTGAATGGAAAAGGGTCTCAACTGAACATCATGAACAAATCCCAAAATGCGGGGGTTCGAATCAAAGTCGATCGGAGGTGCCCGAGTCTAAATAATGGGCAAATCTCCAAAATTGAAACAGCTTCTCAATCGGTAGACTTCGGTTACAAACTGCCGGATGAGCCGAAAACGACCAATTTATTCCCGTGACTAATGGAAACCCCGTGGGGTCTGGGGTTAAAATACCCACGGGGGGGGGGGGGGGGGAAAAAAATTTTTTTTTTTGGAAAAAAAAGAGGGGGGTCCCCCCCCCCCCCCCCCCCCAGATATCGAAAATTATCCTCTTGTGATAAACTCAATTCAGGAGTTATCGCTCCAACGGGTTGAGTTGAGGATATCTCTCTTTCAAGTTATTTTACCCTCCTATTCACTCTTTTTCTACCTGGAGCAACTTCCACCTCAATATGCTTCCCACTTTCGTTATCACAGCTCTAGCACTCCTGCCTGCAGCGCAGGCGGTCCCGGCAAATTCCCATCTTGAAATCACCAACCCTCTCTCCCCGCGTGGTATATACAAGCGCTGTGGTCAAGTCTCCAAATACTACGGCCAACACACCGAAGACTGGGACTCTTACAAAACCGGCACCTGGCTCGATAACTGGTGGAACAATCATACCGATCTGATAAAGGATAATTCCGCAGGATTCGCAGGTGCATTTGGACAATGGGCCATGGGAAATCCAGATTGGAGTTGTCGGGACGACGGATCGAATTCAGACTGTGATTTGAATCTTTGCGATAATCGAGTTTTGAATGATCGTGGTTCTGATATTAGATCTACTTATTATGTTCTTGAGTCGATTAATCGTCTACATACTTATTTCAAGGGTGTTTCGGAGTCCTTTACGACTGCTGCTCTTGGTGCGGCTCTTTCGAAGGATTCTTGGGCTACGACGTTCTATACAGATAAAGATGATAAGAGTGTTACTGCGTTGAAAGAGGTTCTTACGGGTCTTACTACTATTGTTGGAATCGGTGCTTCGTTTGCTGGTCTTGCTGGTCCGATTACTGGTGCTGTTGCTGGTGCTGGGTCGGCTCTCATGAGTGGTGCAAATGGTGCTGCTAGTAATGTTCTTGGACAACAGTATGTTTTTTTTTTTGATCACTTCCTCTTCTACCACATTATGGAAACTTTCACGTTTTCTGATGGTATCAAAACTTCACATTGATTGAGTTATATGCTGATTATTCCAAGCCAGGATGATACTTTCCAGAAATCCGCTGATCTGGGTGGAATTCTCGGAACTGTCGTTGTTGATTCTCTGAAATCATTCACAACAGCTAATAACCAGCTGATGGGTGGTTCTGAATATAATAACGCCGATATCCGCAGTTACCTTTCCGGTGGTGCTTTTCTCGAGTATCAAGGCGTTGATAAGAATGCAGTCACAGACTCAATGACCAACATGCTCATTGGAACTTCCATCAATCAATTATACCGCCAACAAAAGGTTTTCATCATGGGTGGTGGCTCTTGTGGTGATAATGATGGAATAGGTTCTGGTCCCCAGGAAGCTGTTGTTTGTCGTGATGGTAAAGCATGGTACTTATACTACTGGCAAGAGAATGATGTGATCTCAACTACCTCACACCAGTGGGGATGGGTTAACCCCCCTCCTGGTTCTGACTCGTTGGGCCAGAATGAGTACAGCGGCGTTAGCGTTCAGGATATAATCAACTCCTCGCTTGATGCGTATAATGTTGCTGGGTATGACTATAGTTCCGATACTCTTGCTTCACGCGCGCAGGATGCGATTTCTAATGCGTGGGCGAATCCTGGTTCGAAGGGTGCGGCTTGGGAGGGTATCTTTACTGTCCCGGTTTGTGATGTGAGCTCTACAATTGGTCAGAATTATGATCTTGGTGAGTATATTCTTCAGCCTTATGGTCATGATAGTCGGCCTTGTTGGTGTGGTCCTGTTTGTGGTGGTGATTTGGAGAAGACGAAGGAATTTATCAAGGCGACTAATATGGATGGATTCAAGAGTCCTAAGCATCTTTGCAAGGAGGATCCTGGATATTAATTTCTGAGGAGCAACGGCTCGATATCACAGCCATTTCTGCAGTAACATATTCTGTATAGCTTATGAGACTTCCAAGGGAGTGAGACAGACTATATAAATGTAGAAGTGAATCGAACTGCACCCGTGTTAATCAGTGCTCTTGTCAATTTACGTGAAATAAATATCTTATAATCAATGAACTGTGTAGTAGTTTCGGAATTAGCCGACGACAACAGACTTTCGATCTTCCTCAGGGTACCCAGGGTCTTGGCCCTTTGACAGAATCTGACCTATATGCAGGGTCTGACGATCTTTGAGTACCTTATGTGAAGATCTGCAATTTCCAGTGGAAATTTCGACGAGTTTACACCAAGGAATATTTTCACTGTTATTACAGAAAATAGTCTGTCTGGGTTAGACTGAGATGATGATCTTGAAAGGGGTGCAAAAATAATATTGATTCAGAACTAGAACATGAGAAGACGCCATGCATTTTGAACAAAATAAAAGTATCTAATGATATATCTATACAATAATTTATAAAAGAATTAAAATTGAATTTTTTTTTTGGAATATCCCGTAATTTCCCTTGGATCCATCTTGAGAGTCCTTCAACCCTTAGCCACGCTTTTCCTCATCCCGCTCTCCATTAATCCGTTTCTTGGCCTCTTCTTTTAGTGTCTCATCATCAGCTCGCTTCAACCCGACCTGAGGCATTAGCCACCATGCCAAGCAAAATGCTAATGCCGATAGTCCGGCCCCAATGATAAAAATTATACGGAAACCTTTTTGATATGCTGGGATCATGACACTGCGGATATGCTGCGCTGTCTCCGGAGTTTGCTTCGAGAGATAGTTTTGAGGACTTGATAGGAGAGAGCGTGACTCGGAATCACCTAGATCCAGGGCCGAGATTGATGAACCAAGGATATTGTTACTGCTTTTGTTAGAATGAAAGGGCGTGTATAGAATGGCGATGGGCTGTACTTACATTATTGTACCGGCAATCGCTAGTCCAAGTGTACCGCCGAGATTTCGAACAAAACTAGATTCGTTAGTCAAAGATATCGTAATGACTGTAGTAAACACTTACTTGCGGAACGACGTGACAACGGCCATATCGCGTCTTTCAACGCCGGCTTGGACTGCAATGAGAGATCTAGAAGACCGATTAGTGAATAGTCCAGAATCAATAAGCGAGCAAAGGTAACATACGGCTGTAAAGTATTTCCGACACCAACACCAGTCAAAATTCCATAGCCAATTTGCTTCCCAATACCAGATGATTGATCCAATGTTGAGAAAAGACCCAGGCCCACGGCCCAAATAACCCAGCCAAAGAGAATGCACTCTCGATAACGACCAACCCAGTGTACCACGAGGCCAGAAAGAGTACTACTGACAGCTGTGTAATTATGGTCAGTGTTGAAATACGTGGAGAAGACAAATCGATAACTTACTCTGCATCAAGGTAATTGGTAAGAGCATTGCTCCAGCTTTGACTGTAGAATACTCAAAGACAAGCTGATAGAAGGTAGGAATATAGTAAACTTGTACCAGAAAGTTCCAACCATTAACGAACATCGTCAAGCAGGCACCATTTACGATCCTGCCTCGGAATATATGCATGGGTACCAATGGAATCCGAGCCCCCTTCCACTGCCACAAGACAAAGGCAACAGAAATAGCAAACCCAACAACCAAAGTCGCAATGACATGAGCCGAGTTCCATTGATACTCACCACCACCCCAATTCAGACCGAGAAGTAGAACGGCCGTTCCACCCAAAGCCAAAAGTGCACCGAAGAAGTCAATAGCTTTCAACTTGAGTTTCCAATCCCCTTCAACTTTGCGCAATGGCATGAAAAATAGCACGAAAATAGTTGTCAGTGCAGTCAAGGGTAAATTTAGTCGAAAGATCCATCGCCAGGAATCGTGTGATATTGATGCTAGCGCACCACCAATCACGGGTCCAATACCGTTGGCAATGGCTACTACTGCACCGAGAATTCCTTGATATTTGCCTCTTTCGCGTAAAGGAACGACATCGCTAACTATCATTTGTGCGACGGTCATTAGACCTCCACCACCGACACCGGTGAGTGCTCGGAAGACGATGAGTTGAGTGACGTTTTGGGCGAGGGATGCTGCTAGGGATCCAATGAAGAAGATACCTAATCCGACGAATAGGACGATCTTGCGTGACCAGATGTCAGATAGTTTACCGTAGATAAGTTGGAAACATGTTGATGTCCTGCGAGGGTAGCAAGTTAGTTTTCAATATAGTACACATAGACGAATGAAGATGAATTGTTGTGATAGAGATGTAAATCAGTGTCATATGAAAGATATTAAGAACCATTACTTACACAAAATAACCACCAGAAATCCAAGATGTTTGGTCACTTGCTCCCAATGCGTTGCCGATAATAGACAGACTGGACGCCAGAGTCGTCTGGTCCATCAATGCTAAAAGGTCGACAGTCGAACAGGCCAAAAAGATCTGACACGATTAGCTTCGTCCAAAATCACCTTCATTTCGTGATGTGATTTAAATTTACTTGCATTTGGCGATATGAACTTACCGTGATAATGGTGCGCTTGGGCACATAATTTGTTTGCTCGTTGAAAACTACCTGAGCCCCATTTTGATCCGCCAAATCAGCATGCGAGCTATCGGGGCTAGAATGGCCTGATGGTTTTTCTAACACTCCAGGCATATTGTGTGCAACTGAGATAGGATGACAATCGTGAAAGAAAGCTGAGTATGCTTGTTATGCCGTCCTTCTAGGGATGTAAGAAGGAGTGATACTCAAGCTGCATTCGGGTATTCAATTTGCCCTTTTTCAATTTCGTAAGAAAAAATAACGCCAATTTTGCGAGAAATTGCAAAATTTGATAGGAAATTTGAACCGAGTGATTTGTTCAAGACGGATCTATCCGATTTACCGAATATATTCAAATAATTAGTACTTTGTACATAAATTCATCTGCTCGAATCAGACCGTATATTTTTTTTTTTTTTTTTAGTAGACTCATTTCTGCTCATTTCGCCCAGAATGGTATAGATCGACTTGACGGCTTGACGCAGATCGGCAAAAAAGTTTACAAACTTGCTCAAACACTCTCAAGGTACTTAAAAGTACATGTCAATTTCACAAGGGAAATATTATTGAATGTGATTGTAGAACTAGTTAGTTCAGTACAAGATGTTGAAAGGATAATCGAGGACCTTCAGTTTATATTTTCTCGGCATTGTCTTGGCTGCTTTATAGAAGGGGACCTTGTTATCTTTGTATCTACTATCCCTGCTGATCTATACTACTACAAGTTGTATTGTATACTAGTGTTATGTGTCTGTTGTGTTATTCTCGAATGGCATCTCGTTGCCTTCTAGAACAATGGGTCTCCGCAAATACGACGGCGGGGACTTAACGCGAGTCCCCCCCCCTCGTCGATCTTCCTCCGTTTTCAAATTTCCCGATTCGGCCTTTCATGGGAAATCCACACTCTTTCTGCACGTCATTCAGTGCTTACTTTGCACTATTGGGCTGCGAGAGATCTGTCGAGACTACAAAATTTCCCCGAGGTAATCTTCCTAAGGTACCCAGTACAGAGTGTCAAGTTCGCTGATCCACTGCTCGTCTTCCCAATCAGTGTTATTATTATTACATAGTATTACTATATTAATTATTTAGGCGCTTGCAGCGTTCTTGGAACTGGATGGGTCTGCCTTGTCTCACCCCTCTTCTGGCTGTGGCACTGGTAGCAACTGGAATGCCAGAGACGGGGCAACTTCTCATGGTGGATCGGAAGATGAGCGGCGTTTTGAGTCTTTTCTTTGCCTTTTCAGGTGCCAAGCCGACGCAAAAGGAAGAGGGGACCCTCTTCAGCGGCTGGATGATGGTGAAGAAGTATATTTGAGACGCTGGTTCCCGGCTTGTTTTTCTTCTGACTTTCATTTCCTTGTACTACCACCTCAAGTACTAGTATAAGGCTTTATTTCTTGGTCTTTACCAGTTCTATCAGTATTATGGGTGTTGGCGGAAGCAAAGTATTTGATATTTCTTCTACTTCCACTAATACTGCTCTGCCTGATCAGCCTCGGAAGATGGCCAACATTAACGAAAAGAATGTCTACTTCGGCACGGATTCATTGAAGAACTACTTCAATCCGGATTGTCAACCTCCGCTACCTTTGGTAGAGTTACCAGAGCATCTGAACCCATATTATCACGATGGCGTCCGGATATATGCCAAAATGATGACCATGCATCCTGCTAATAATGTTAAAAGCATGCCAGGTATGCATGAATTTTTTTTTTTTGAATTAGAGACAACGTGAGGGCTTATATTAACTTTATCGACAGCGTTGAACATGCTCGAATCCAGCGTGCAGCCCAATACCAATACCATTATTGAGTATAGTTCTGGGTCAACCGTCATCTCCATGTCCATGATTGCACGAGTCATGCATGGTGTACAAGATACACGAGCATTCTTAAGCAACAAGACAAGTGATGCCAAGTTGAAACTGATGCAATTCTTCGGACTCAACATTACCCTGTTCGGTGGTCCTTCGCAGCCCGAGCCCATTGATAGTCGAGGAGGTATCCAGAATGCTCGTCGAATGGCCGAAGAAGCCGACGACATCGTCAATCCGAACCAATACGAAAATGACAAGAACTGGCAATCTCATATCCGCTGGACGGGCCCTCAAATCTATAAACAACTGCCCGAGATCAATGTCCTCTGTGCAGGTATGGGAACTTCAGGTACCATGACAGGTCTCGGCACATACTTCAAAAGCGTCAAGCCATCGGTGATGCGACTAGGCGTTTGTACCGCCCCTGGAGACCGGGTCCCTGGTCCTCGTTCCTTCGCCCTGATGCGACCTGTCGAGTTTCCATGGAAAGAAGCAGTGGACGAGATTCAAGAGGTGGGGTCTTCCGATTCGTACACCCTTTCTTTACAGCTTTGTCGTGAAGGACTGGTATGTGGTCCATCCTCCGGATTCAATTTACAAGGTTTGTTCCAGATGGTATCAAAGCGCAAGGCAGCTGGTACTTTATCCGATCTGGCGGGTCCAGATGGTTTGACCCACTGTGTCTTCCTTTGCTGCGATCTCCCATACCAGTACATCAGCGAATACTTCCAGAAACTTGGGACCGAGCAATTCCCTCCCATCCGCAACGAGGTACGTTTTTCAATTTCAGCACCGCATGACGCGTCAACGCCACAAAATATCCCCATTTACTAATATACTGATTTTTTTTTTCTTCCCTGCAGCGCCTGACAAAGGTCGATCTCCACCGCTACGACGAAGCCTGGGAACGTGATGCCTTAGACGTACTACCTGAGGTATACGGCTCGCCACGCTCGCTGTCAGAAACACCACTCAGAGAAATTACACTGAAGCCGCAGCATCGGGTCATGGATTTACGCAAATCAGAGGATTTCCAGGCGTGGCATTTACCTGGCTCGATTAACGTGCCACTGAACAGTATCGGACCGCACTCACCGTCCCCGTTTTCAGATCCGTCAATCCTGGAGGCGCAGTGGGTGGAATTAGAGCAGATCTTCCAGTCTAGAATTCTATCGGATCTTGGTTCGTGTCACGTTCTGGTCTTGTGCTATGATGGGGATACAGCACGCGTGGCTACCAGTGTCCTGCGGGCCCGAGGTCTTGATGCGGATAGTGTACGTGGGGGTTATCAGGCTTTGAAGGTATATGGGATCGGCAGTGAAGAGGTCCCTTCGAATGAAAAGGTCAAGGTACCTGTTGCCACTACGGTTTCGGTGTCGGCTGTGCCCCTTGATTAAGTGGAATGGAAAAGGGAATACAAGAGAAGATGGACAGAATGTAGGGTTGGATGGGCCATGTGAGCCGCTAATCCCGATGCGGAAATTCTGGGGTTTTTTTTTTCTTTTTGTTGTTTGGGGGGAAAGCTTGTTTGAATTGATGATTTTGTATATACAGCACACGAATACTATGATACTCTCTTGTCTATTGAATCATCGATTTCATTTCATACAGTATGATGCCCTTTTTGTTGTGGTTCATGAAACCCTAGAAGTTTGGACCAAGATTCACGGATCCACCTTGTATTTTCTGGGGGAGGGGCGAACGTTACATAGCTACGTCAGTGAAGAAAGAGAAGTCTCGAATTAACCCATGAGTGATGCCCTGAAGTATTATATATTGAATTATCCGAGTAATCCGAATGGTGGTTGACAAAAGTGTGTCAGTAATCTGTAGTATCCTCTCGTCTGGACTTGACATCTACAGATATGCAGGGGTCGATCACTCTCCACATGCTTGAATTATGTGGAACGAACAGGTACTAAAACGGTACAGTCTAATTTAAACCCAAGATAATCTGCTCTAATGTGAGCAGCGGAATGGAAGCAAAATAGAACCATTCCTTTCCTTAGATCATGTATCCAAAGGTACTGTACAAATTATGTATGCTAGTAAGAAAGGGGCATTGCCCCCAAGAATGCGATAGATCGTCCGGAATGAATTAAACCCAGGTGGAGAATTGTCCTCTCCCTTGGTTCGCTCTCAGGGAAATCCACCCCCAGAGTTAAGCAAATGCCCGTTTTCGGTCATGCAACCTTTATTATCGAATTGTCAACACCGAGGCAGAAGGGCAGAATTGAAACCAGTCATGATGTGTAACTACAGACTTTGATTTGCCGATCAGCTCCGTTTTCTCCGATCAGGTCTAAGCCTCCATAACAAGAGAATTCGCTCCATCTTTCATTGTGTTTGATTTGATGTTGACTCTTGACCGTGTGTGTGTGTGTGTGTGTGTGCCTGTATACGAGTGGCTCTGGATTTGATCCATGGAGATGAAGATGGATATGAACATGAATATGCAGAGCAAGGTGCCGACGGTGCCCTGGCTAGATCAGCCTGTGATGCTTCATTCGTCTCGTGAAGACAAGTGCAAATTGTCTGCGGTGCAATGCGCTTATCGAAACTATCGTTGGCGCTATTGGTATGATCTATGAGGCTGACCTCAATCTTATGTATTCACATTTACATATTCTAATACACTATCTTGATCGCAGGTACGAAGCCGACCATGTCTACGCTCTTAATACGGTTTACTTTCTCTGCGCTGTAATCGGTGTCTTCACTATCTCCAATATTTTGGTGCGATTTGCTCCCGATTGGTTCAAACGGACTCGAATTTGGCGGACGACAACATCTGCCTCCCGATACTTGGCTTATAGGGGATATCGATTGCCCGCGTTCAGATACTGGTCCCCATCATTAGGTGTTATTCTCTTGACTCTGGCTGGTGCTGTTTTCTTCCTTGGTATGTGGGACGCTTACGGAGCAACGCGATGTTGCCCCCCAACGCTGATTGATAAATTGCTGATCGACTATCCGCAGCAATGACACTCGGCCCGCAACCTTATTATTGGCCTAGAGATGCAAACTACGGAAGTAGTCCTCCAATCGCGACGAGGGCTGGTTGGATGGCTCTCGCACTGCTGCCATTCATACTGTAAGCTCTATAAATACACTTTTTGGTGTGACAGATTGCTAACTTCATTAAGGGCACTGAGTGTTAAAGCAAATATGATCTCAGCTATCACTGGCATTCCGCCTGAGAAGCTACAAGTCTTTCACCACTGGACTAGTTATGCCATGTTCGTTTTGGCACTCATCCATACATTTCCTTTTATCATATTCCACATCCAGAAAGGTGACATGGTTAAAGAGTGGAAAACAAATATCGTCTACTGGACTGGTATCCCAGCACTTCTCTCGCAAACTTATTTGACTGTTATGTCTTTGCCTTCGATTCGGTATGATTGATCTCGGTGACCTAATGATACTCTAGCTAATTTCTTCAGCAACCGCTTTTATGAGTTCTTCAAGGCCACCCACCTATTTGATGCTCTAATTTTTGTCGTCTTCTTCTTCCTTCATTGCGACTTTCGTCTATCTTCATGGTAAGATCATCCGCCAGTTATTTTCCAAACATCAACTAATACGCAACAGGGACTACTTCATTGCTTCAGGCGCCATATACCTTCTCTCCCTCATCACAGCTCATATCCGAACCTATCTTATGCACGGTCTACACACAGCCACTCTCGAACTTCTCCCAAGCGGCCTCGTCCGCGTCGCCGTTCCTACAAACGTCAAATGGACACCCGGTCAACACGTCTTCGTCCGCTTCATCACATCCGATCTCCACCTTTTAACAGCTCACCCATTCACAATCTCCTCCGTCTGCAAAGACACAGACCCAAATGGCCGAGACTCGGAATTAATCTTTTACATTAAACCACGACAAGGCGTAACAGCCCGTCTAGCCGCCCTCGCCCGCCAACGACCCGGCTGTAAAAAGAAAATTTTCATCGAGGGTCCTTACGGTGGTGTCAGTGCCCATCACCTCGCTCGCTTCGATACAATTCTCGTGATTGCCGGAGGATCAGGTGGGGGATTCTCACTTGCAATGGTAGACGAAGCTCTCCGTCTAACAAGTTTAACAAAACATGGGAAATCATTTCCACAAGGTCATCGCAGTCTCCAAGTGATTTTTGCAACTCGTGATACCGCAATGGCAGATTGGTACGTGGAGGAAATTGAATCTCGCCTCACGCATTCTACGGAACTTCTCGCAGACTCGGTGTACGGGTATGAAACTTCTGTTTCGGTGCATATTACGTCTCCTCCGTTGACGTCTCAGTCAATGGCAACTGTTGATTCGGGTCGTGGGTCTATGTCCGATGAGAGGAAGAAAATGCCGGTGGAGAGTACCACGACTGGAATGTTTAGTTTGAATGTTCATCGTGATGCGAGACCTGATATTCCTGGTCTTATTGCCCGGACTGCTGGTGTGAGTCGATTACAGACTGCTCATGAGGGTCAAAGGAAACGAATTGGTGTTTTGGTTTGTGGTCCTGCGAGTATGTTGCATGATACGAGGAATGCAGCTGCTTTGGCGCAGGCTAGAGCGTTGGATGGGGATGTGGAGGAGATTTATCTACATTCGGAGCCTTTTGCGTGAGTTTGATCTTCTCTCTAGCTTGGGATTGAAACTAATGCTTGATTTAGGTGGTGATTTGTCTACGAGATTAATGCCTATTGGGCTGATATCTGCTGGCTTGATATTGCTCATGAGGTGTCATGGTATTCTTTGTCTATTACATAATTAATTGTAATTATCGCACTGCGAAGTTTGAGGATAGTCTTATCTCACCCTCAAATTGGAATTTGCACGAGGTATACATAGATTTAATATTAAGTCCATAAGCTCGCCAAGAAGGACCATGGGGTGGCTATATCTGATACTAGGGATATAATTTACACTTGGTAGATCATCCGAATATAAGAACCGGTCACTCATTCTGGATTTCTTTGGGCTAGACGCTTCCATGAATGGAGCAAAATATATTATTATCCAATAGAATATTTTTTGGTTTTGTATCAGCAATCCTCGGTGATTGCCGTTGAAATTTTGCAGTATACAAGCAAGTAGTGAAGTGATCCAATCGATAATCTTTGATTCAATCGGAATACAATCTCATACTGACAATGAATAATATCGACCTGGCATATACATCTTTAAACTCCGAATTGATTATCCATCGGTCCGAGTATACTCCGAAACGTAAGATCTCGTACTTTGAAGCTTACTAGTCGTGGGGGCTGAAACCCGCCACCTCCCAACGTCTTCTCTTACTAGAAATGCCCACCTAGAATAAACTTTTTGATAAACAACCATCGTCTAGGTATATTCCGCGAGGTTTCATGATAAAATGGGTTTATTCAGAGTCTCAACTACACTACTCACCCTCCTAGTCGCAATTTGGTGGGCTATCTCTGAAAGAAATTATACGGCCATAATCGATACCGCGAGATTATCCACGAATCTCGATCCGATCTACACAGTTGAACAAGAAGATCTGGAAAATGCAGTTTACTGCCCGGTTAAAGTCTCCAATGCAAAGGAGACAGTCCTTTTAGTTCATGGGACTGGTATAACGTGAGAATGCAGCGAAATTCCCCCGAACTCAACCATCACTAACTAACTTATCTCTGTCTTACGCTATGATACTCCAGTCCGGAAACAAATTGGGATCATACTTTACTACAACCACTCATAAATTCGAACTTTCAACCTTGTTACATTCGAATCCCGAGTAGACTCATGAACGATATCCAAATCAGTGCGGAATATCTCAGTTATGCAATCAATCATCTTTCCACGGATTCCACTGCTGGTGGTGGTCGGATCTCGATTATATCTTGGTCAGCTGGTGCGTTAACGACGCAATGGACTTTGACGTTTTATCCGCAGACCCGGGAAAAAGTGAAACGATTCATTGCTATTGGGGCAGATTTCCATGGATCTTGGTCTATGGTTCCGCTTGTTTATTTGAACTTGTATACACCGGCTATTGTTCAGCAGGTTCCTTGGTCTAAGTTTCTTTTTGCGTTGGTGAAATTTGGTGGTGGGAGGGCACAGGTTCCTACTACTTCTATTGGATCTAGTACGGATCTTATGATCCAACCTGGATTTTATGGGGAAGGGTGGGAGTGGGCTGGGTTTAGGGATAGTTGGAGGTTGAGGGATGGGGAGGAGGTGTCTGTGAGTAATGTTGATGTTTTCAAGCTTTGTGCTGGGATGGCCATTGGTGAGGGGAGATTTCCGCATGTTGTTAGTCATGATTCGTTATTGTGGGAGGCTGCGAGTCAGAAGGTTATTTTTGATGCTTTGAATAATGAGGAAATGTTTGTTGGAATAGGGAATGTTTCTGTGGATGATTGTCGAGGGGGTATGGCGGAGGGTTTACTGTTAGGCTCTGAGGAGAGACATGCGGAGATCATGCCTGAATTATCTGATTATGCGCCGAAAATGCCGGTGAGTGGGTGGCCGGAGGTTCCATTGTTTAGCTATGTTCATGATGGATGATGCTGTACTTTGATATGAGTATCTACATGGTCATCGGCAGTCTAGAGAAGTGGACAATAACTTGATGACAGAGTATAGCTATTATTCAATAATCGTGTATTAAACAAAGAAAAGCTCGAATTAATCATAGTAGATAATATTATTAACAACATAGTAAATCCAGTAAATATACCAGATCCTCATATATCACATCACAATCTAGCCCCAGAACCAAGTATACCACAAAAAAAACCCCCCAAAACTAAACCCAAAGCAAGGAAAAAAAATAAATAAAAAAAAAAAGGCCAAAAACAACCAACAAAACCAAAAAAAAAAAAAAAAAAAACCGAAAGTCTAGTAGAGTGGAGATATATATATATATATATATATATATAAAAATCATCAGGTCATACCAAAACCCCAACAGACATCAAGGCACAACACAACACAATCAAGCATTCTCCCCCAATCTCCCCATAAGAACAGCCCTCATCCTAACATTAACAACACCACCAACACCATAAGCAGGAACAATCTTCCCCATTCTAGCAAAACAAGAAGGAACATAATCCCTCCTTATCCTAGCAATTCGTTCCCCAGCACTTAACCCTCCAACAGGCTGTCGATTATAAAGATCCAATCCAAGCAAATGCATCGGTGTACTGAAAAATTGCATTAGCGCCGGACACGCGAATTGCGCTACCGCCGCTTTAGTCCCGGGCGTACTGGCCATGAAATCTGGGATCATGGGCGCGATTAGCGGGGGGACGTTAAATGAGGCGAAGATCGTTACACTGTCTCGGAGACAGAATAGGGTATAGCTCGTTAATGGGATTTTGGGACCCGCGGATGCTGCAGCCGGGGGTCTTAGAGACGGGTGTTGTTTGGGATATGGATATTTCGCTTGTAAATGGGAATGTTGCGCTTGTATTTGTGATTGTGATTGTGATTGTTGCGGTGCGCCGAAAATCTTCGCAAATCGCGCATCTTTGTATACACATATAGCCATGTTGACAGTTGTTGTGGAAATAAACTTAGCCGGGCCTGGGGTGACGGTATCGTAGGATTGATTTCGGTATGTGGATGTTATTGTATCGATTGTGTTTGCAGTGAGATATGTTGAGGTGTAGAGGGTGTAGATTAGGATGAATGGTGTGCTTAGGAAGAATGAGGATGGTTTTGCGAGCATTGATTTAAGACAGGTTGATATGGTGGATTGGATTGGGAAGCCTTTTGATGCTTTTTCTATGATTGCTCTGGATTGGAAACATAGTTAGTAATTTGCATTTTGACATTGATGGGAACTGGGTACGCAGCATTGACACATTGAAGCATTGAAGTGTTCCAGCATTGCATATAGGGGGTTCAATGGTCTTGAAGATTCGCAGCTTATTGCTTACCGGTCAATGATGGTGATAAGTGGACATGTTAACGCGCCGGCGGTCGCGGCACTCGCGACATCAACTCCTAGACGTTTTCCCAGGTCCTTTGTATTCCATTGCGACTTGGATGGCGTTGGTGAATCCTTTCTAGCCCATTTCGCTGTAGCTGTCGCGGACGGGGATGTCGCGCCTGATACTTGTTCGACGGTTGCCATGCTCAATGTATTCTGTACAGCATCGCCTGTCATACTCGGGGGGAATTATGTATGATGTTTATTCACAAGGACATCAGGGGTACAACCTGGATATCCTCTCGAACTGAAAAAGAAAGGAAAGGTAAATAGAAAGAAGTGAGATCGAATGAGGGAGAGATATTACCAACCAACGGCAATTCCCCCAACTTTCGGCTTTTCGGACGAGAAAGGCCCGGGCTCCGATGCCGGCCGGATAAACACTACTTCAATAACTACGAAGTATACAAATAGAGGAATAGATGAATGAATAGACGAAGATATAGAGGGAGACAAAGAGAGAGAAAGTATCTGGTATTCCATAACGCCATAAAAACTGATATATCATTTACGAACTTCCCTGAGCCTGGAATCCATCCAATGTCACATTTACCGCGCCCGATTGAACAAGCTATAAAAAGATTAGCAGAGGCCTTTTCCCATCAACCACTCAGAAAGAAGAACTCACAGCACGTTGCAAATCATCAATCAAATCATCCACATCCTCAATACCAACACACAACCGAATCAAATCTTCCGGAAGTGCCCGCTCCGCTCTCGTCTTCGCATCAATACTAGCATGACTCATCCGACAAGGCATACTAATCAAACTATTTACACAGCCAAAACTGACACTAATAGCCCAGATCTTGGCACTCTCGACAATTCGTTCGCTGACATTCACATCGCCCGTTTCAAAGGATAGTACGGCGCCGGCACCGCGGGCCATAGAGTTATGTAATTCGTACTGGGGATGAGATCGTAGTCCCGGGTATCGGACCTTGAAACCATGACCTTCGAGGAACTCGGCGATGCGCTGGGCATTGCTTTGCTGTTGATCCATACGGACCTTCAATGTCTTGACACCACGGAGTAAAAGCCATGAGTCAAAAGGTGAGAGACCACAACCGGAGGCGTTGATGGGGAAATACAGTCTTTCGCCGAGAGCGAGGTCATTGACTGCAATTACACCGGCCATTAGATCGTGGTGACCGGACAAATACTTTGTACCAGACTCGTAGACAATGTCAGCGCCTAATTCGAGGGGATTGAGGAGAAGGGGCGACATCATGGTGTTATCGACGGAAACGAGACAATTGGGGTTTGCATCGTGGGCGGCGGAAGCAATGGTACCGATATCAACGATTTTAATGAGTGGGTTTGTGGGGGTTTCGAGAAGAACCATTGCCGTTTTGTCGTTGAGGACTTCGATGACTTTCTCTGGTGTTGTTGTGTCGACGTGGTGTACTTTGATTCCACCATTGTCTGAGAGGTACTTCAGTAGACGATTGGTACCGCCGTATATATCGTCCCCGGCCACAACTTCATCACCAGGTCGTAGCAGTCGGGTAATTACATCCAGAGCAGCCATTCCAGATGAGACTACTAAGGCACGCTGCGCTGACATGATCTTTGCTAGGTGTCGCTCGAGGTGGGTACGGGTCGGGTTACCGGACCGTGTATAGTCATACTCTCCACCTCCGCCGCCGGAGGTCTGTTTGAAAGTGGCGCTCTATAGCAGCAAATGAGATTAGTAACTTGAGCATTATGGGGACGATGCAGATGAATTGGAGTGCAGGGTTGCATATTTCCTTCCTTACTTGGTAGATCGGCACACTGCTCGCATTGTACTGGTCATTCCCCTCAGTGAAGACCAACTCAGTGGCAATGTTGTACCGTCGACCTCCATGAGGACTCGAAGGAGCCGGTGAAGGAGGAAGGTCATTGCCTTGAAGGTCCACGGAAGGGAAAGCCTTCTTGGAGGAACCAGATGGCGCGTTGGGCGCTCCGGATCCTGACGCCGACATCGCTGTAAGGCGGGGTAGAATAAGACAATTGCACCGGTATAAGATGAGAGAAGGTAAAGGGAGTATAATAAAAGTCCAAAAACAAGTAAACAGGGATGTTCAACTTGAAGAAAATCAGATATGTGGAAAGGGAGAAAATGAGTCGAAACAAAAATATGTGAAGTAGACCAAATCACCCCCGGACAACCTTCGAATGACTCCGCCGTTCCGCTGATTGGCGAATCGCCGGGCTTTGCGATTCCGTCATCGACTAGGCTGGATTTGGGGGCGGTGAGTACTGTCATTACTGTACTTGATTATGTAACGCATCATCTTATACAAATTGAAGATTCATAGAGTCATTATACATAGTAGAGATGAGATATGAGTTAGCGAGACTACAATTTAGTTAAATGAGAAGATAATAATGCAGAAAATGAATCATTTATATGATACCACTAAATAGCCCCTCCCAGCAAAACGCCACCATTTTGAGCCTACAATCGCCAACTATACACCGCAACATTAAATTAAATAAAAACATAAACAGACATAGATTTAGGCAGCCAAATCGCCAAAGCCACCATTAATCCCAAAGAATTGAAACCTGCAGATATTAGTATACTATCAAACACAACAAGGGGAGCGGGGCTGAGGAGGGGACGTACCAATCTTCCACATTCAAGGTCGTCGGAGCTGTAGGTCCACTACGCGAGCTACTACTCCAGTTATCATCTTGACTGGCAGCGTCCAGCGCTGCCCCGCTAAGTGTCCCATCTAGACCTTGCATTGGCCATGTTTGACCTTCCATGCCGAAGACCTGCGGTCCTTGAGATGCTTGCATTCCCATGGCACCGGGAACACCGGACATCATTTGTGGACTTCCCTGTGAAACGGACATACTGCGACCACCAGGCATCTGCTGTGGTTGTGGACCCATCATGGGCCGTTGGTTCATGTTCGGAGGGTGCAGATTTGAGGGGATTTGAAGGGCTGGATCGACTGTTGCGGGAGGAGGAGATGTTAATTCTGGGAATATCGCTGTGCCGTCTGGGAACAGTTGGTCTGGTTGGAAGTTCTCCCAGAGTGAAGGGGAGAGGTTCGGTGATGTACGAGTCACGAGGAAGAAGTCGGGGGGTGTGGCAGGTAGAGAGAATTGAGCGTTGAAGGGTGTGGTTGGGCGAGTGTTACTGCGCGAGTTGGATGGTCCGGAAATGGGATCTTGGGGTCCACGATGGGCGTTGGGAGATTGGTGACCCAGAGGTGGTTGATGCAATTCTCGTGAAGGTGTCACTGCGGGAGTCTGTGGGCGAGATCGTTCATAAGAGACGGGAGGTGTCGGTCCACCGTTGGCTAATGGAAGATCCATGTCATCGAATTTACGCTTCGGGGGTTCGGGCTTCTTTGCAGGACCTGGATTTTCGTGTGGTCGACGCTGATGTCTCCGGCCGGCAGCCTTCTGCAGTCGCTCTTCGAGAACCTTGTTACCCAAAATCGAGTCGAATAGGGTATGAACCATCTTGGCCACAAGCCAAACCTTCGAGACATCCTTCAGAGCTGACATACACACGTGAATTCTCTCCTGGCAAGTGGCCACGATAGATGGTACTGATGACCGCATCTGGTATACGTGCATGATCAGTGCGGAAAATAAACTGTACACAATGAACGCAGGAGTAAAGCGAAGTTCGTTGTGAGCCTGCAAATTCTCCACGATCGATGTCATCATGCCAGCGGCTTGGAAAGCGATTGTGCGTGACGGGTACGCCATTTCTTCAACCCGATAGCTGTTCGGTGCCGACGATGCCGGGGGCATATGAGCTCTGTGAAGCAGACACAGAGTGGTGTAGTAATTGGAGTGAAGAAGCGCCGCCCAGAAGTGGTGTCGAGACCGTTGCCAGCAGACTTCCTTGGGACAATTCTGTAGCCAATCGGCCAGAGCCATATCTGAGTGGGTGAGATCCATCGCATTCATACGGCGGGATTTGGACGCGACGGAGTATTGTTGAGACAAAACAAGTCCCATGATCTCGCACAGCTTCACATATTGCAGGAAAAACTGCACATGAACTGGATCAGGAGGGTATTCGGCCGGAGTGTCGAGCTCGTCCTCGATGAAATCGTCCTCAGTCACCATTGGGACATCCGAATCGTCCGTGTTGATACCAATCGGTCGACCGAGTGCAACCGCCACAGAGCGGTCCCGAGTAAACAATGTCCACCAGATTCGCTTCCAGAGTCTCTTGTCGGGTTTGCTGAGTTGTGAGGATTCAACGCTACGGTGCATACCAGAGCCCTGTGCAACAACCATCGCCACACGAGTCCAGTAGAATACATTCTTAGTGACATCTGTAGAGAAAAATTAATATGAGAGATCTGGTCTGCTTTGTATAGCACAAGGTAAGCACCTACCTTCAGGACCTTCCCAATACCAGCCAAGCAACACTAATGCTTGTACAATAGTGACACGGTCATCTTCGTAGTTGGCATCGTATAAAGCTTTAGCCCGTTTATAAAAGGTCATTGCCGCGGGTGTCGTCGAGCCATTGGCGTCCATAAGCTGTGGGTTGGTGCAAACACGAGATCCAGCCAGCAGGATGGCTTGCAGCAGTAACAGGGACGGCGGGTTCTTAGGATCACGATAATGACGCATGAAACGACTGCGATTGATGATGGGGACCACCGGGGCAACCCACTTGAAATAGGCGTCAACCAGTTCATCGCACAGCGGCTTTGGTGGTAGTAGGAATGCACCACGTTGGTGCAGAATATCGATTTCCAGGTTATCCAGGTCCGTCAAGCGGGCGCGCGATCCTCTGATATTCGGTGGGAGCGGATAGTGTACAACGTCTGTGGTCCCATGGCGATCTTGAACAAGAAGTGACAGGTTGGATGATTCGCCTAGATATGCCACACGACCAGCCTCTTTGATCGGAGCCCGAGCAAATTTGGGTTTCATGAATTGAGCATATGCATTGTCTTCCGTGGCCTGCTGGGCCGCCTCGGCATCAGTCAGGGAAGTTGCCGGCATGCCATCGACAGCCATATGACTTTTCCGATAACCGAAAGCATCATCCTTTTCGTCGGAGCTCGATTGTACACGAGGATCCTCGGAGGAACCAGTGCCGGCAGGTTCTTCGTTGTGGTCAGGTCGAAATTGAGCGACCGCGGCGTCGACGAGCGAGGAAGCCGTTCGAGGTGGACTGTCAGCGTAGCGACCGTCGTCTTTGGGTTTGGAGGAATTCTTCTTTCGCTTGGGACTGGGGATTTTGCATTCGATAGAGAAGGCGACACAATTTGTGCAGGGAACACCTAAGCTCGCAGCATCACATCGGACCTAGATGGGGAGAGATTGTTAGCGGATGATCGGATGAAAAGATATTTCCGAGTATGTAAAAGAAAGATATAGCAAAAATAAAACTCACTTTTCGAGAATGACAAGTCTGCAAAAGTTCCAATCATCAAAATTAGCCATCATAATATCCTAAGGGGAAAACGTGGTGGGGGGTGTAGTTGATGCATCGCGATAAGAAGGGACCGAGGCACAAGCAGCAATTCGGAGAGCCTCGGCTCTCACCACCACCGCGTCGCCCCTCAAAGTAAAGAAAAGGGACGTACCTCGCACGCGCGTGATGCACGTTGTCTATAGATAAAACAAATCAGCAAGCCATCCAAAATGAATTTGTATTTTTCCCCCTTTTGATTTTTGCCAGGGGAGACCAGGGGGGTTTGGGCTGGAGGGTGAAAATCCTGCGAAACGCCCTTTGCCCTCCTTTCCCCTCTCCCATATGAAGAGACCACCAGCGCGCACACACAAGTACAGCACTCATCCAACAACTTATTTCATTTGAAGAAGCCTAAGATTGCTATCTTCCTAAATTCCCCGCAAAAATCCCCCCACCATACAACAATTTTACCCCGGGGTATAAAGCTCACCTTCTGAAACTGACAGGCTGACCATGAGGTCCAGCGCGCACTGTGATTCCGGAGGTTCCTGTTGAACCGGCGGCACTGGGGGCCGGACTAGGGTGGGTGGCGGCGTTGGAATCGTTAGGATCAATCGTAGTACTCATGGCCGCGTCCCCCATGAAGTACGAGGGTGAGGAATCGACGGGGAAGAAGAGTTGCGACGGATATAGACAGAGTAATATAATGTAGCAGGAGTGTGGGTGTGAGCGGGCCTTGGGGGAAAGGGGAGGGGGGGGGGGTTCGGGCGCAAATCGCAGGTGGCAAACCGGGGACGCCACGGGATCCGAAGAAAAAGTACCGGAAGGAAGGAAG
>Ga0102593_1000503_pt1 | contig 67567 bp, 60 predicted proteins | sample AraplaCol_mMS_r2_2_FD_76862 | JGI IMG/M metagenome (GOLD analysis project Ga0102593, IMG submission 76862) | Arabidopsis root microbial communities from North Carolina, USA - plate scrape MF_Col_mMS_r2 (SPADES assembly) (version 2) | ecosystem: Host-associated > Plants > Roots > Endosphere... | reverse complement strand
AACAATATTAATAGATACAGAATGAATTGAGTAGGACACTGGAATTGCACAGACCGAACTCATACACCTCCTGTCCACCAGAATGACTGAACCCACCAAGATCAGTATCTTGGGTCGGGAGAGCATCGTCGCCGATTTTGGTCTCTGGCGCAACTATGTGGCCCAGGACCTGATCACCGGCTTGCCCTCCACCACCTACGTCCTTGTCACCGATACCAACCTTGGATCGATCTATACCCCTAGCTTTCAAAAAGCATTCGAAACCGCTGCCGCCTCTATCACCCCCTCACCACGCCTTTTGGTCTACCATGCCGCCCCCGGCGAGAGCTCGAAGTCTCGCCAGACAAAAGCCGACATTGAAGATTGGATGTTGAGTCAAAGCCCACCATGTGGTCGCGACACTGTCGTCATTGCACTGGGCGGCGGAGTGATTGGTGATTTGACTGGGTTCATTGCAGCAACCTACATGCGTGGTGTTCGCTATGTACAAGTCCCTACAACACTGCTCGCCATGGTGGATTCTTCAATTGGAGGAAAGACAGCTATTGATACGCCACTGGGTAAAAACTTGATTGGTTCCATCTGGCAACCGTCAAGGATCTATATCGATCTCGAATTTTTGGAGACTTTGCCCGTGCGCGAGTTCATCAACGGTATGGCTGAGGTTATCAAGACCGCCGCTATTTCGAGCGAGGATGAATTCACCGCACTTGAGGATAACGCTGATGCAATCCTTAAGGCTGTGCGCAGCGAAGCTCAGCCTGGCAAGGGTCGCTTTGACGACATCCGTGATATTTTGAAGGCTCGAATTCTTGCATCTGCGCGCCACAAGGCTTTCGTTGTCTCTGCCGATGAGCGCGAGGGTGGACTTCGCAACTTACTAAACTGGGGACACTCTATTGGCCACGCTATTGAGGCTATTCTGACACCCCAAATCCTTCACGGCGAGTGTGTTGCAATTGGTATGGTGAAGGAAGCTGAGCTGGCCCGACACCTGGGCATCCTGAAGGGCGTTGCCGTGGCTCGTGTTGTCAAATGTATTTCTGCCTACGGCCTGCCCACTTCATTGAAGGACTCTCGCGTCAGGAAATTGACTGCCGGTAAGCATTGCTCTGTCGAGCAATTGCTGTTCAATATGGCTCTGGACAAGAAGAACGATGGCCCCAAAAAGAAGATCGTTCTTCTCTCCGCAATTGGACGCACCTATGAGCCTAAGGCTAGCGTTGTCTCGAACGAGGATATCGGTGTTGTCCTCGCACCTAGCGTTGAGGTCCACCCTGGTGTCCCCAACACGCTCAATGTAACCTGCGCCCCCCCAGGATCCAAGAGTATCTCCAACCGTGCTCTTGTTCTCGCTGCTCTGGGCTCCGGTGTCTGCCGTATCAAGAATTTGCTTCACTCTGATGACACCGAAGTTATGCTTAATGCATTGGAACGATTAGGAGCTGCAACCTTCTCATGGGAAGAGGAGGGCGAAGTTCTTGTTGTTAATGGTATGGGTGGTAATATCACCGCTAGTCCATCACCTTTGTATTTGGGTAACGCTGGAACTGCTTCTCGCTTCCTGACAACTGTTGCCACCCTTGCGACCCCGAGTAGTGTCGATTCGAGTGTTCTGACTGGTAACAACCGAATGAAGCAAAGACCTATCGGTGATCTCGTTGATGCCCTGACCGTCAATGGCGCCAGTGTCGAGTACATGGAGAGCAAGGGCAGCCTGCCTCTGCGAATTGGAGCTTCTGGTGGCTTCGCCGGAGGTAACATCAACCTCGCTGCCAAGGTATCTTCGCAGTATGTCTCCTCGCTGCTGATGTGTGCCCCCTATGCCAAGGAGCCTGTTACCCTCAGATTGGTAGGAGGAAAGCCCATCTCCCAGCCGTACATTGACATGACCACTGCCATGATGCGTTCTTTCGGTATCGACGTGCAAAAGTCTACCACCGAGGAGCACACCTACCACATCCCCCAGGGCCACTACGTCAACCCTGCTGAATACGTGGTTGAGAGTGATGCGAGCTCTGCAACCTACCCTCTGGCCATTGCGGCAATCAGCGGTACAAAGTGTACCGTCCCTAATATCGGTTCCAAGTCTCTTCAAGGTGATGCTCGTTTCGCCGTCGATGTCCTGAGACCCATGGGCTGCACCGTCGAGCAAACCGATTTCTCCACCACAGTTACTGGTCCAGCTAGTGGCATTCTTCGACCCTTGCCCAACGTGGACATGGAACCCATGACAGATGCTTTCCTGACCGCTTCGGTTCTGGCCGCAGTCGCTCGCGGGGATGGCTCGAACCATACCACCCGCATTTATGGAATTGCCAACCAGCGTGTCAAGGAGTGTAACCGAATTAAGGCTATGAAGGATGAGCTCGCGAAGTATGGTGTTGTTTGCCGTGAGCATGACGACGGTCTCGAGATCGACGGTATTGAGCGATCTACCCTGCGTCAGCCTTCCGGTGGTGTCTACTGCTACGATGATCACCGTGTCGCCTTCAGCTTCAGTGTTCTGTCGCTTGTGGCTCCCAAGCCCACTCTCATTCTCGAAAAGGAATGCGTTGGCAAGACATGGCCCGGCTGGTGGGATACTCTGAAGCAACTCTTTGGTGTTAAGCTTGATGGCAAGGAGCTGAGTGAAGAAGAACATGCCGCCTCTTCCCAAGAGGAGAGATCTAGTGCTTCTGTCTTCATCATCGGTATGCGCGGAGCTGGAAAGACCACAACTGGGAACTGGGTTGCATCCAGCCTCGACCGTCCATTCGTCGACCTTGATACCGAGTTAGAGCATAGCGAAGGAATCACTATTCCCGAGATGATCAAGCAGCGTGGCTGGCAAGGATTCCGTGATGCCGAGTTAGCTGTGCTTCAACGTTGTATGAAGGATCGGCCTACGGGCTATGTTTTCGCTTGTGGTGGTGGTGTTGTTGAGATCCCTGAGGCCCGCAAGCTCCTCACAGACTATCACAAGACGAAGGGCAATGTTCTCCTTATCATGCGGGACATCAAGCAAGTGATGGATTTCTTGCAGATTGATAAGCTTCGTCCTGCCTATGTGGAGGATATGATGGGAGTGTGGCTGCGCCGAAAGCCCTGGTTCCAAGAATGCAGCAACATCCAGTACTACAGCCAGCACTCCAACAACTCAGAACTTGCCTTGGCTTCGGAGGATTTCCAGCGCTTCATGCAGGTTGTCACCGGCCGAAAAGACAACCTGAGTATCATCAAGAAGAAGAAGCACTCCTTCTTCGTCTCATTGACTCCTCCCGATTTGCGTGAATGTGCTGACATTCTGAACGAAGCCTGCATCGGCTCTGATGCTGTGGAATTGCGGGTTGACCTTTTGAAAGACCCTGCCTCGGACAGCGAAATTCCTACAGTTGACTTTGTTGCCGAGCAAATTTCTTTCCTTCGTCGCCGCGTCTCACTCCCTCTCATTTTCACGATTCGAACAAAGAGCCAGGGTGGTCGTTTCCCTGACGATGCCCATGAAGCTGCCGCACAACTCTACCGTCTTGCTTTCCGCTCGGGATGCGAGTTCGTTGATCTCGAGATCGCCTTCCCCGATGAGCTTCTCCGCTCCGTCTCTGAGATGAAGGGTCATTCAAAGATCATTGCCTCCCACCACGACCCACAGGGTAAGCTGTCGTGGGCCAACATGTCTTGGATCCCATCTTACAACCGTGCTCTCGAATATGGTGATATCATCAAACTGGTGGGCGTCGCCGATAGCTTGGATGACAACACCGCCTTGCGGAAATTCAAGAACTGGGCCGAACAAGCCCACGACACACCGTTGATTGCTATCAACATGGGTGACACTGGACAGCTGAGCCGTATCTTGAACGGATTCATGACACCAGTCTCCCACCCAAGCCTCCCCTTCAAGGCTGCCCCTGGCCAGCTCTCAGCAACCGAGATCCGCAGAGGTCTATCACTGATGGGAGAAATCAAGGCCAAGAAGTTTGCCATCTTTGGTTCTCCCGTCTCCGGCTCGCGTTCTCCTGCCCTTCATAACACCCTCTTCGGTGAGATGGGCCTGCCCCACGAGTATGGACGACTTGAGACTACCAATGTTGAGGATGTCAAGGACTTCATCCACTCTCCTGACTTTGGCGGTGCCTCCGTGACCATTCCTTTGAAGCTGGACATCATGCCCCTTCTAGATGAGGTTGCTCAAGAGGCCGAGATCATCGGTGCCGTGAACACTATCGTTCCTGTGGCCAACGGCGATAAAACTCGTCTTGTTGGATACAACACTGACTGGCAAGGAATGGTCCATTCCCTACGCAATGAGGGCGTCTATGGCTCTAATGGTACTGATAGTGCTGTCGTCGTCGGTGGAGGTGGTACTGCTCGCGCGGCCATCTTCGCCCTTCACCACATGGGCTTCTCTCCCATTTACGTGGTCGGCCGTACCGCCAGCAAGCTTGAGGGAATGGTTTCGACTTTCCCTACCAACTACAACATCCGGGTTGTAGATAACCAAAGCCAGCTCGACACTGTGCCTCGAGTCGCCATCGGCACTATCCCTGCCGATAAGCCAATTGACCCGTCCATGCGTGAAACTCTTTGCCGCATGTTCGAGCAAGCTCAACAGGCCGACGGCACTGTCATCGGCAAGTCTGTCGATGAAAAGAACCCTCGTGTTCTCCTCGAGATGGCCTATAAGCCTTCTGTCACCGCTTTGATGCAGCTCGCTTCCGATGCAGGCTGGAAGACCATCCCCGGATTGGAGGTTCTCACTGGCCAGGGTGTAAACCAGGTATGTATCCAAAGGTATGATTATTTCATGTGAACAGATTACTAACTCGAAGCAGTTCATCCACTGGACCGGCATCACCCCTCTGTACCACGTCGCTAGAGTAAGTCTTTCTCTTTCAACAGTTTGATGCAATTACTAACCTGGCCTCTAGAATGCTGTCATGGGCAACGAGTCTAACTAATAGGACTATGTTCTATCGACTTCACACGCAATTCCGTCCCTGGCGAATGGCCTTCAAAAGGATTTGAGAAAAGTTGCTTGTCTCGGTTTACTCCGTACTTCATGTTTGGATGATTTGCAGAATTTCCTTTATACATATTCGCGATAAATAGCATTCATTTTGGTCTTCATTTCCCGTCTTCATGCTTGTAGTGGAATTGGTCTTTCACGTTTCAGGTGATTGAACATTCTAGCCAATATCTGTCTCTACGCTTCGAGGATTTAAGCCAGAACTTGGGTTTCAACGTGAGCTTCCTCTAGGTTGACAGTTAGTACCCTCATAAGCTTGAACAAGACCCCTAACATTCCCCTTTCTTCACAATTTTGTAATAAATCAGGTCATCATTCTCAACGTCTTCCTTCTGGAGATAGTAACAAATGACCTTAGGACAATGAATAATTATCAATAGTCCCTTCCAAGGGTCTTCTAATTTCAAACTAACTGTACAATTTTGAACAATACCACCCAGGTAGAAGTGTCTGATCTGAGTTAACCAACATCTCATCTATTTCTCACGCTTAGAGATTGTCAACCACACATCGCGCCAGTAACCAATTCCACCTTTCACGACGAATTTAGCAGCAGGTTTATCCTTTACCGGCTCAGGCTTGTATTGACGGAAGAACTATCCATGGTTAGTGATCCAAATCTATTCAAAAAAGCCTTTTGGGGCCATTATATAGGGTGTAATCACCTGCAATGGGCCCTTGAACAGCTCCATCATAGCAATGTCACGGCCAAGGCACACCCGCGAACCATATCCGAAGGCAAAGTTGTACTTGTTATACAGCTTGGCCTTCTCTGCATCCAACCAGCGCTCAGGGCGGAATTCATCCGCATCGTCACCATACAAAGTCGGGTCCCGATGAACCAGGTATGGGTTACAAGTAATCTCAGTACCAGCTGGAGCGAATTTGCCATACAGTTCCAGACCAGGCTCGGACACATACCGAGGAAAGATGTTCGGGGCAGAGGGACAAAGACGCATCGTTTCTTTAACGCAGCCCACGAAGAATGGCAGATGTTCAATAACCTCATCATATTGAGGCATATCAGAGATCAGACCCTTACGCGAAGCATTGTCGATCTCCTCCATCATGCGCTCATAGGATTTCGGGTTTGACATGAGGAATTGAATTAGAGCCTGGAAAGCAGTACCGGTGGTGTCGGCTCCAGCAAGCAAAACGAGAAGAACCTCTGCACGAATATATTCCAGGTCCAGGGGCTTGCCTTCTTCAGTGCGAGCTTCGATAAGCTTTTGGAGTAGGTCGACTCGGTTCATTGGTTTTCCGCTCTGGATATCTTCCACACGCTCCTTGATAAGACGATCACGGAAGCGCATGAGAACTCCAATACCCGAGTTGTCTTGAGGGGTAGCTACGAGGTACTTCTTCATAAAGGTTGTCTTCATCCAGGAAGTGAAAGGGTGTAAACGAGCGAGTAAGCCAAAAGCAGCAAGGCCGTCGTGGAACCCTTGAATAAGACCACCGATATCCTCACCCTTTTCGATGAAACCGAATGGAGCACCAAATCCAATCTCACTGATGATATCGTAGGCCATGTAGCTGTTTTCGTGACGATTAGCCGAGTTCCATATTACGATATAGTTCATGGGTCAGACTAACACTGCCCACCAGGAGAAGTCGAAGGGATCGCCAGACTTGACAAAAGTTTCATCGAGCTTTTTGCTCCATTCTTCGATGCGCGCATCAATCAGCGGCTCCATTTTCTTGATGTTTGTGAAGCTATACTGCGATTTCTGTTAGCATCGTACCATCATACAATACGAACTCGGCTGGCTTACAGGTCCCGCAACATGCTTTCGGAACACAGCGTGAGTCTTATGAGACCTCATATTGAAAAGACTCTCGTTTTCTCCAAAGCTACCCGTGATATAGTGACCGGTTTTATCGACATTGCGGTGGTAGACTTCTGGGAGTTTGGAGTGATCGTTGACCAGTAGTAATGTGGGAGTGATGCGGACGACAGGCCCTAAGCAGAAACAGCAAATTAGTAAATGTCAATCACTTTACGCAGCTTCTCACACTTCACGAATAGGTTTACCATATCTCTTAGCGAGTTCATAAGAGGTAAGATACTCTGTCTCAGCCAGGTTCTGTTTCGCAATCCATAGGCGAGTAACGGATGCCCAGAAAGGACCAGGAAATTTAGACAGCGGGTGGAAGAATCGATAGTAGATAATCTGGTAGGCGAATTTTAAGACAACATAGAGAAAAAGGGCAAGAAAAATATTAGTGACTGTCACCAGTGACAGAACACCTTCTGCGAGACCCATGATGCTTGTTTAGAAAGATTCAAATGCACCGCATCTGGCGATTGGAAACTTTTGGACACAGAGGAGCAGAAACGGTTCCCAAAATAAGCGCGGGGATTCCCTCACCCCTTTCGAATGCAATCCCTCTAAATGATAAAAGAAACAGAGTCATTGGTTAAGCAGGTAGTGTCGAGCCACTATGGAGAGGATGGGTAATTGGACTATCCACCCGCAACGGGATTCAAAGTGCCTTTTAGCTTCGGGTTTGTCTAGACCTGACTGGGTCGAAGAGCACACTAAGCCCCCGAAATGACTCGTTTGGCAGGATTCTATTGTTCTCTACGAAGGAGACACGCCCACCTTGACATTTAGCTCCAGCGCTATACTTTTGGTGCCGTATGGGGTGGAGATCGAAATTCCGTAAGCCATTGTACATGTGTAAATAGTACAGGAATAGCTCGAGTGGGTATGAAGTGTACACAAATGCCTTGGAAATCATGGAAAAGGCAACAAGAAATACCCCATAAATCCATTTCTAGAAGAGAAATGATTTTCACTGGGCTGGTCCAAGTTGTCACAATTGATCGAAATTATAATTGCAGGGGAGAGACGGCGCAATCTCCTAGATCGTTTATGAACGCCGTTATATCTGCCGCAATGATCAACCTTTTGACTAGGTTGTGTTTCATAGTTAAGATCAACTTGACACAACAGGGATTCCCCGTATTCAGTACTCATGGCCCTACTTCATTTGTACAAGGCTCGACTGGAACAACCTAGGTGTATCAAGTGTCAAGCTAGCAAGCAGTGGACCCAGCCACCGCTATGGCCTCGGGCTCCACCGTGGAGGACGGCATTGTGGATTTGAATAAACAAGTATGTATGCACGATTTTGAAGAGAAATATGATGAGTCCACCTGCCTTCAAAGCCACGTTGTGGACAGGATGCGCTACTCACGAACGTGTTCTTCTACTTTATTCATTTTAATGAAATATAATCTGGAGAAGGCGAAACTTGACCCGCTAACTCTTGCGCGTTCGATGATGAATAGGAAGTTGGAACTACAGTACATAGTAGTAAGATCGATCATAAGCTGATCGATCAATTGGTTTTTGCGGACTCGATAGCTGGGCCTTGGGGCTGGTCTATGCACGATGGGCGTACTCTTGGACCTGGCGCTCCTGGCCACAAACCCGGCTACACGGAAAAATCGTATCTCCTCGATGAGCAGCGGTCTCCACTACGCAGGTTGTACATACGGAGTTGGGGTCACTTCCAAGTTGTCGAGACTTTAAAGCAGCCATGTTGTCGCCACCCAGGGTCCTGTCTAGCTGCCTCATTGAGAATATCATGGCAAAAAAAAAAGAAAGTATTCGCGTACTTATGCATATTGACCTGACATGTACATTATACTGGTGTCCATAGACGAAGCAGATCTTCACCCTTTGTTTAGGTATACAGTAGTCGGCATAAGTTAGTATCTGTTGTCGTACTCCGTACCTGTCTCCTGAATTGAGGCGCAGAATGTTTGAAAAGGCAGACATTTTGATTTGTCCCCGTGCGTGTCCTTTATTTAGCGGGATGTAGATCAATAACGGTCATCGACAGGGCGAGCTCCGTCCCGGATCATCGCCAATATCCGTAAAAGGTTGTTGCTGGCGATTAGTGGACCTCGGAGGTCAAAGTATGTAAGTGCTTCGTGCTGTCCTCCTGAATCAGTTTCAAGCCGGAATTATCTCGGCATGTGCTTTCGAGATGGGATGAAGGAGGCCTGTCTGTACAAGTCTCATCTGGTACTCCGCTATCCACGACGCTAGAATGTAGCTGCATACGCGAGCCCACGTTCCGACACGTTTGACCCCTGGACTCTTCGTACTTTGTAACCGCCACACACGTTAAAATCGTCTAAGTGAAGATCACATGTAGCTAAAGTCACCAGAAGCTGTCTTCAACGTCTCCCCTTATTCTTTCGTGTCTCGGATGGAGAGATGGCGCTAAATAGCCCATCTTTCTCCCAATCTCGCTTAGAACTGAGGCGGCTGAATGGCGACGAGCATCGGAAGTTCCCCACAAGTGGACCTCATGGGCCTCAGACGGACGGCTCGGGGAGGATGAGGCTTGCAGATCAGGGCTAAATCAAGAATAGCATCCTTAGTGGACCATCTAGGTACTCCAGTGCATTTGGCTGGATTTTACGCCTCCCCCGTTGGCAACTTGCGAATCCTATTGTAGAGATCCCGGGCCCATCTGAAACGTTGGCCGGGATGATGATAGACCTCCTCACAAGATCCTTGTCGAATATGCAAGGTAAACCTTGAGGGCCACTTTTGCGAGACACAAAGCGCATTAAACTCGCCGCGGCGCCTGTCAACTTGAAGTTTAAGGACGCGCGGAAATTGCCGATTAGGATCAACTTCTTAGGATAAAAAAATGTCCAAACAACAGGAATTGAATTATAATCGGATAATGAAAAAATAAAAATATCAAAAAAAAATATTCATCAGCCGATCGGAATTTTCCTATTCGGAAAGATCTTTCGATGCCCCACGGTCCCAGCATTTTCCGATTGCTAGTGCACACTGTTTACTCCATTTGGAGCACAACTACAAGCATTGTACGGAGTACTAGCTGCATATTTATCTGTACTTTTGAATCTTCATCCCCTTTTAATTGTCGGGCCATGAAGTGGCAAGTAAGAAATTTCTATCCAGGTAAAATCAAAAGTTGAATACCAGAATTGCTATAGAGCTGTTCTAAGTAATGCCAAACAGCCTAGACTTCTTGATCGGCAGTACACGAGACAGTGGACTTCCGAATGACCCACGCATTCTTTTTTTTTTCTCTTGCTTATTGCCGAAGCTTCATCTTGGTTCATGAGTTCCATGAAGTAGGAGGGTCTAATACCCTGGCACACAGTATGGAGTTGCATTATGGAGCGAGAACGAGAACTCCTGCCTAGCCCTAACTCTTCGCAGTGGATCCATTAACAGGCCCATCTTGCTCAACACGGGGGATATCGGTGCCACACCTCCGCATCTAGCTCACAAATCACACGTCTCAGCAGTATGGCTGGTCTCCTCGATCCTCGGCTGGACACGCAGGAGAATGTCAAGTTCCTCGAATAGCAACCGGATATTAGCCATGTCGATCCGCGGCTTGAGTACTTCGTAGACAGGCTTGCAACGCCTCTGGGCCGTCTGCTTGCTTTCTTTTTGGGCGAACCCTTGTCAATCTCCACAGGCTTAACCAGTGTCTGGCGGCGACTCTATTCCAATTTCCAAGGTTGGAACTGGTGGATCTAGAAACCGTGAGGAATCTGCACTATGCTGTCACTAGCATGCAGCGGGCAATTTCTCTATTTTATTCTTTTTGTTTTAGCTCGCCTTCTTTTTCTGGGTTAGATTCAAGTTCCCGAACCATTTGTTGTCTCGAATAAAAGCAAAGGTACATTCTCATGTATTTTTTTCTATCCAGTTCCTTCTTTTGAATTTTCTTTCGACTTTATTTTATACCGTTTGCTGTCTTTCTTCCTGTCCTGGTGACATATAGATGAAGGACAAGAATAGCAACTACTCCTAATTCAATATTCATCATCTAGAACAGGCATCATTCATTTGATTTGCTGGTTCCTTTTCCTCATTCATTCGTTTTCTCGCTCACAATGGCCATCTCAAGTGACCATGGCTCTCAAGGGCCCGTGGTCGTCGGAATTTGTCTGGCATTTGCCATCCTAACTTTCATCGTATTATCTTTGCGATTGTTTGCCCGCATTTATGTGCTGGGGAAAATGGGCGTCGATGATTGTCAGTTCCCCCATCTCGGATTGATGAGATTTAGATTTTGCTAACTAAGATCCAGATCTCATTATCGGAGCTAGTGTAAGATTTGATTGATCACCTCGATCGATTCATGTGCTGACAACTGCAGTTACTCTCATGGGCCTTTATTGCCGTCACTATCGTCGGTGAGTACCACAATATGACCTATCAACTGGTAATCTACGGACTTGAAACTAACTTGTGTCAGCGGTTGAAAATGGACTAGGCCAACATATTGAATACGCCGGTGCTGACCCGAACAAGCTCGTTACTTACTCATTTGTATGGCCTCCAATAATAGTAGCCCATGTTTATACACTGGCTTTCTACTTGTTGCTAACTTATCTCGTCTCTAGGCCGTCTGGCTGAGCTCAATGTTCTATCTTGCCACACTTGGCTTTGTGAAAACATCCGTCTTATGGTTTTACACTCGCTTAGGTGACCGTACCCTTACTCGAGTTTCATGGATCATGATGGGCGTCATCACAGCCCAGGCAGGATCATTTGTTCTTGTCGCCGCTTTCCAGTGTCAAACGATCAGCAAGGCTTGGACCGCCACTGGGCCAGGGAAATGCGTCAATATAAATGTATTCTACCTGGCTAATGCTGCATTGAACATCTTTACCGATCTCTTGACCTACACCCTTCCCATTCGTGTCATCTTCAAGCTGCAGATGCCTCGCAAACAAAAGATTGTTCTGGGTTTGATTCTTTGCCTTGGTCTATTGTGAGTGTTCCCATTCCCTGTCTTCTTGTCGAACCTCCTAATGAATAATAACTATAGCGCCTGTGTCTCCTCTATTATTCGAATCACCTATATTCCTGCCATGCTCACCTCGGCCGACTATACCTATGCTATCAGTGGAGCCATGTACTGGTCCGTCATCGAAACCAACATCGGAATCTTCGCTGCGTCTATCCCGTCTTTCAAAGCCATTGCCTCTCGCTTCGTTCCCCGATTCATTGGTGAATACAGCAGTGGTAGAAAGTACGGACCTTGGTCTGGCAACACAGATGCTCGCAAGTACGGCTCGGGCTTCACAAAGGTCACGGATCCGAATCAGATTACGATGGGCACGATGAACGGCCGGGAAGATACCAAAACAGGCACACAAATCGGTGCTACTTTGAACGATAACTCGAGTGAAGAGAGAATCATTATTCCCGATGGCAAAATCTTCACTCAGACTGAGATTGAAACTACAGTCGAGACAAGCGACATCTTTGATTCATCCAACGAGCGGGCTCGTCGGACCAAGCGTGGATATTAATCCTAAACCTTTCGTTTCCTTTCTATTCGTTCTTTCCATTTGGGGACTAATTTGTTTCTGCAAGAAAACCAAAAAGCAAAGCGAAATTATGAAGTAAAATGGATGACCTCATATACGAAAATCATCCCTATGTATACAATTGTTTTGATAGTACAGATACCCTTCTTTTTGGCGACTGGCGTCGCAATGCATCATACTAAAAGGTATTTAGTCTGAGCTTTAATGAATATTACAATTTCTATACCAACTGTTGCATAAGCATAGTACTAGAAGGGGATCAGATTGTTGCCGCAATATTTACCTCGCTAATTCCATCTTACTGGTGCTGGGAGAGATCATGTAAAGTGACGCCTATTAGAGTCTTTGAAGCTTCCAAATGGGTGGTGGTATCTTAAAAATCTTAGTATAATTCGAGAAAGAGAAAGCGCCAGCTTGACTTATTTTAGCACCGCCATCAACCAGATGTATCCTCAATCTACTGAATCTCATATTGCTCCGAGCTCAGTACATTCAATGCAGTCATCAAACACCTAGGTTTGCCGAAGCGTACTAAAGATTACCGAGCTGTACTAATGTGCCGTTGGCCCAGTTGGACTGCATGTGCATCTAGGTTTCTTTATCATTGGCGATAGCCGCCTCATGTCCTAACAAGCGAATTGCCTCGATGATGAATTGTGCATTGCATCCTAGGAAGAAACATGACCTTGGTCTATTTCAAGAGGTTGACGAATGAGCCTCCCTGGACTAGATTATCATGGGGTATTGAAATCAAGTAAGTGAGCCTCTTTCTCTTCTTCCAACCGCACATCCTTCGAAAATTTGAAAAAGATGAACCGATGAGAGATGCGATGAGAAAAGTACCGCAACAATATGGTGAAACCTATTCAAAGAAGACAACATCTATACCAGATGTTTCAGATCCATGGGATCACTATGGGTATTGACGATATAACCCAATCATTCTCTTGACGTTGCCCTGCTAAAATTCCATCGAAACAGGGAAGACCCCATCGAGCATGTTCGCTGATCTACTAATAATCAGGATATTTTCTATGCTTTTATCTATTTATTTGCTGTTCGTATGGTCTAGTATTCCCATTTCGATTGATCCTAAAGTAATGCAAATATCTTCTCCGGATCCAGGTGTGGTACATTGCATTTTGTTCTGCATTGATAACCTCATTAGATTGCGGTATTCATCTGAAAACCTGAATCAAACACTTATAATACATTGAAGATATGGTTAAGGCCAGCAGCGATAAGCCAGCAGATTATATCATATAAACCTAGATTAGACATGACATCTCTAGACATTTATAATTCCGACAGAACACCCCCCGCCTCAGCGAATTTCTGCTGATACTCCTTCAAACTTGCCCACTGGCTAAGTTCTTCCTGGTCACGCTCATAATCACTGAGGTAACTCATGGCCCGCCCATTAGCGCGTGGGCTCACGCCTTCGACTACATTGCCGGGGTCCGTGGCAGCAGATGAATACCCTTCTAATCGGATAAGAGTGTCGATGAAGGCATGTAAGTATGATTCTGCTTCCGCGGGTGTGAGTATTGGAACGTTTGAGGTGATGTGATCAGATTGGTGTGGCCGTTCTCTTGTTTGTGATTCTGTAGGTGCGTTGTCGGGTGTGAAAGTGGGATTTTGGCATGGGACGTTGGATTTGGGGTAGTATGGCATGTTGAGGAGAGTAGATGCTATTTGGCGGATTTTTCCAGTCTGTTTTTCGTCTTGTTAGTGAGGGAAAGAATATTAAAGAAGAACAGGAGGTAAACGAATGACATACAATGCTGGCACCATTAGGCTCCATATTGACTTCATTGACTGTTCGTAAAAGGACGAAAAGATCTTTGATGACTAGTTTTCGCTCTTCGGCCATCATCTGGCCGATGTAATCCGTTTGGGCCTCGGTTGACATTTGAGCAGGTGAAGTGGACGAGACATTTGAGTTATCGGTCGTTTGTCTTTCTGGGGCACTCTCGGCCTTGACTTGCGGACTGGCAGCGGCGGGATTTGGAACCGACGGTTTTGCTAGATTTCCGTATTTCGCGTAGATCTCGAATAAGTTCCAATACTTCTCGACGAGCCATGACCTGGTACATAGCTGACTAGCGTAGATGTTTGCTTTTTGAATTTCGTATTGGATGGATCGTCGTTCTTGTTGGATGTGGTCTACCGGATAGTTGAATACTGAGCCAACTCCATCATGTCCAGACATTCCACGAAAAGAGGCTTGTTTCGGATGATATAGCGAGAGTTCAATTGGGACATTGAGTAAAGCAGATTTGACTGTTTGAAGGCATCCCCACAGCGAGGAGCTTTGGTGCTCCCAGTCGAAAATTTGCCCGCTCCCAAACGCGGTTTCCCAGGCCAAAAGAGAATTGTATGAGCTATAGACACGGACATTGGCATTGAATCCGGCCATGATTGATACTCGATCCGCGGGCTGAGGATTTACATGAGTCGAAAATAGAAACTCGTCATCAACTTCAAGTGGGAGCGGCGGGTATCGATCTGCTGGAGTTTCCGGCGGAACATGCATTTTGATATCTGATGAGCCAAGTTGAAGCAGACTTTGGTATCCGACCAGCGAGACGAAGAAGAGTCGACGACCAAGTTCTTGGGAGATAAGATCAGCCGGTTTCTCATCCGTCAGATACTGTACAGAATGATCTTGTGACATTGGCGACGCTGTTGACATTGGACTAGGCGCGTTCATGGCAGGCATAGACAGGGTACTAGAAGGGGCGCGGCAGAGATCGTAAACCTGTATCATAGTGCGGCATTCCGCTAGGTATATGCGACAGCGGCGCATGCTGTATATATAGCCGGCGCAGACACCCAGAAAGTAACTGATTGCTGCGTCGTAGACCGTCGCATTTCGATCGAGGTACCCAACGCCTCGCGCCTGAGTGGCAACATCATGGCAGCGTTTGACAAGGGCGATGGAATTTGGAAACGCGGAACGTTCCGCTTCGGTGTTGAGGCGTAGTTTTGGCCTCCGCGGGAAAGACGCCACGAGGAAGCCAATCATAGAAGCAAGAAGGGCTAGAAATGTACCACTAGAGGCATCCTCTCGGCGCTCAAACGCTGCACGAAACGTGGGTTCATGAGGGATTGGGACCAAGGGATGGATGTAAGTGAAGAAATCATCGAGGAGAAGTTGCACTGTGTGCAAAGAGCAGATTGATTCTGCCGAAGCATGAGCCGAAGGTCCGGGTGTCGGTAATACAGGAACTGGCACAGACACAGGTGCAAATGTAAGCACTGGCGTAGGTGCCGGCTGAGTCTGGGGAGTGCTCGCCTGCGGATAGTCCGATGGGCTCGATGGCGATACCTCCCTCTCCAGCTTCTGCTTTTTCAGCGCCTCCGCATGGCGGTTAGGAGGTCCCCGGCGTCTACTGGGCCTTTCATATGTACAGGGAATATCAAGAGTAGCACATGAACGACATGGCGGACCCCCGGTATCACACTGAATCAGAAAATTAGCGTCTACACAAAGCTGGGTTTGACATGAGCAAAGATTTGACGACTAACCTTCACTTTCCGGATGCTGCAGGCATCGCAGGCCTTGCGAAGCCTTGTTTTAGGGTCCATTCGTGAGCTTGATACCCAAACTTACCACTCATATTCCACCGACTCAGGCCATGGTCATGACAGTAGACTTGTGAGAGTTGCTGCGGTTAAAGTCCCGTACATCCACGCGTTGCGGGGGACCCTGAATTGACCCACTCGCTCGCAGGAGTTGCTATGTGGGATTCCGGGCCGATGCCCCCCCCAGATTTGTGTGATACGTTTCCTCCACAACTGTGTGTGCAGTGGTTTTCGGGCTTTCCCTCCACTGAAGGAATATAGCCCGCCAGGAACAATAAGGCACAGCCAAGAGCGGGCAGCTGTCTCAGCACTTGACTCGAATGGAAAGGTGTGAATGGATATTTCCAAGGAGCTGGCCTTGCCGCAAAGTTGCAACAGCTACTTAGTAAGATAACGGGAAGTCCAACTACTTCTCGCTCTTTGCTTCGTAGACGTAGCTTTTTCAATTGCAGAACGGAGCAATGGAGAGTCGCAGCTTGTCGGTCAGTCTTGCCTCGGCCGGAGTCACGTGCAGCACGTAATCCGGAAGGTTACTCGGCGTGGGCGGACTGCTTTTCTATGGGATCTACCAATTTTATGTCCTTTGATGTTACGACTAAGTTTCAAGAGAGTGGCACGTCAGAGTACTGAATAAAGGTCGGTATTAGCATATTGGGTATGCTGCTCGCTGAGTATGTAAATGGAACTAAAAAAAAAAATCAAACATTATGCCGTAATTTCATCATAGTAATTATCGCCGAGTCTATTGGGTCGCTGTGATGCAAGCTGCCGTTTAGTCTCGAGATCTGCGGCCCACAACGCAGCACCAGCTGCTGTGGTCATTAAGAAGAGCATTGAAAAAGGTGGAATCAACTGTAGGAAGAGAGCAATTGTGCCAAACCTGCCGAATGTTAGGTAAAGATCAGTTCGGGTTCAAGCACGGGTAACATACGTGGTATACTGAAGCTGGCGCCGGCTGATACTGTCTTTCCGTTGCTGTTTGGAATAGTCCAGTAGTTGATAATAGCGCCAGTGATGGAAAGGCCCTCCTCGGTAACCTGTCAGAATCAGGAACATGGGAGTTCCGGCCACGGGAATAAAGTTCAGTGGGAGCAACACGATGAATTCGAGGATCTGTCGAAGCGAAAACGGCGCATAGACGGCGCTGGTAGTCGGCGTACCGAGACGCTGTACTGGATCGTCACCTGCAGGGTAGATAACCCGTGAAGCTAGTACAAGCTCTTCCTGGCCCTCATTGACTAGAACCGAGTCAAATATATCCACAAGAGTCTCGTCCACGAAGAATGCTTCGAACAAAGCAGCGACAATCGCGGCTCCTTCACCAAGTACCAAGAATGCACCGTTGACCCAGGCCCCAGCACCTTGGAAGAGGGCTAGAAATGCGACTTGAGGAAGATAGGTGAAGAAGAAGAGCAAGAAGTATACAAAGCTCGAGAGAAGGACGATTGGAAGTAGGCGGGCTTTAAATAAGGGCCAGAGAAAACGATGGGTCGCAAAGTAGTGGATACCCTGAGAGGCGTTAGTTATTGATGAAAAGAGAGATGTAGATGGAAGAGAAGTGCGGGAGGAAAATACCCTCAAGGGATACAGCCACGCCGAGCGAGTGTGATCAAATAAGCGTGGCATCGTCGCAGAAAGTGGAAGGTGCGAACGTGTGAAAGTGTCAGTTGTGAATCGCACCTGCCTGGAATTATTCGAATCGCAGCCGGAAGAGACGCGCTTTCCTCTTTCGGAGCGCTGCCTTATCGATAACAGATCACGTGCGGGACACTATTTCAATCGAGAATTTTCGCAACGCGCGCCCCGATTTCTTTTTCTTCTTCAAAACTGAACATCCTCCTTTATTCACTCAGGAAACCACATCTCACAATGGGTTCTTCGAGGGGAAATAGGAGGAAAGACTAATTTTCTGCTGGCTTACCCCAAATTCTCCTTTGTGACGTGGAGCGTTTGGAAATATTTTCAGCGGTACATTCCTTACTTTTTTTTTTCTTCGCTGCTCTGTGGTGTGATGATTTGAGATTGGACTACCCTAACACTGTCCTGCAATGGTTTTTCACTATTTGCGGCCTTGGATCTCCTTCACGATCTGTTCGAGACTGTGGACAATTGCTGTTGGTCGTAGCTCCGGTACCGCAGCATCCTGCCACCCCCGTCTCGCTCGATCAACCCAGATTGCCTGCATCCCAACACTCCGGGCCCCAACAATGTCGAACGGGTTACCGCTGATGAGCCAAATTTGGTCCATCTGTGATTTCTGTTTACCCATTTTGCGGGCGAGGTGTTGGTAACTTGCTGGCGTGGGCTTGTAGCGTTGGATCTCGTCAACTGTGATGAGATCTTGGAAGATGCTGGCGTGTGGGGCGAGATCCTTCGATCGCAAGACGGAATTCGAGACCATGGTCTTGGATCCGTTGGAAAATACTACAGCGTGGACATTCTCGTCGGCGGCTAGTCGGATCAAAGATGGGTTGACGTCGGGAAACGTAGATAAATGATCGTAGGCCTCCATGAGCTTGGCAATGTTATTGTCGCTTAATTGCTCGCCATGCTCGGCCAAAGCATGGACGAGGGCGTTCTTCGTCACGACGGAGAAGTCTTCGTATTTCTCTGTGGAGTGCCTAGGTGATCAATAAACAATTTTTGATTCCTTTAGAACCTGCCTAGTCTTACCCATGCTGTTGAGTCTCCATGTGTACTCCAGCTGGTATCGTCTCCAAAGTGCGGAGACAGACTGCGCCTTTGCTCCGATATGTTTCTCCAGCTGTTGCGCAATGGAATCTGTAGACAGCAGTGTGCCGTAAAGATCAAATGCGACGATAGTCTTATCTGCCATGGTCAATGTCGTCGTTCAAGGCTGATTTGTTATGTATGAGATGCAATGAGGAGAAGTAGTATTTTATGAAGCAATACTCGGCAAAATGGAGAGGCTTGGATGATGTCAAGCTTGGGTCTCACCCGCGGGGCAAAAACCTTCTCCAAATAATCTTCAACCACAACAGCTCCTAATTTTGACAAACGAGGAGTACTTTTCTCAAACATCATGAGAGATCGACAAACTCAATGACCTCCGATGAAAACTACTCCGTCTTCCGGGAGTGTCTTTCCAGCGTAATCGTCGCTCGTTCCGAAGGACAACCCAAGACCTCCAAGCGACGTGGAAAGGCAAAGCGCAATGAACGCAAGGACGCGAGGAGCTCAGAAACAATCATAACACATGAACGAGCAGACCCAGAAGAACTGGCGGAATTCATCGATGTAAATATTTTCAACACAGGCTACTGGAAATTCTACGAGGCCAAGCTAATCTTCTTCTCTAGTTCATAGCCAGTGAAACCTTCAACACACTACCAGAAGATCTAAGAACTCTCTCCTACTCGGCTATACAACATGATGCCACTTTACAAGCCCGCTATGTACCAGAAGACCGCGACGCCCCAATGAACCGTACACTTCTGGAAACCCTCTGCTCCCCGATCCCAGTAGAGGTAACAGATACCCTCTCCGTCTACGGGCTAATACCGGAATCAAATGACTTACCAGACTTCATTTCCTCGGTGCTGAGCGAGTATATAGCAAGTGTGACAACAGGACCACCAGCGTGGGCGAATACGCGGACGGATGCGTGTGAGATTTGCGAACGGGACTGGATTCCTTTATCGTATCATCATCTTATTCCGCGCGGTGTGCATGCTAAAGTGGTGAAGAGAGGATGGCATGATGAGTGGGTCTTGAATAGTGTTGCATGGCTTTGTCGAGCTTGTCATAGCTTTGTGCATCGTATGGCTAGTAATGAGGAGTTGGCAAGGGAGTGGTTTACGGTTGATAGGATTCTGGAGAGGGAGGATGTGCAGGATTGGGCTAAGTGGGTTGGTAGAGTCCGTTGGAAGGCGAAGTAGAAAGAACCTACGATTTCGGGATAGAAAAGGTATTTGATTGTGATGGTCTGGTCAATGCCGAGGTCTGACTAGCTGCCTACTAAGCTGAGTATATAATGAACTTAGATTAATATTCACAAGTGACCATTTATATGATATCCATGATGTTGGTGATTGCAACAAACTCCACCGGATGCAAGCACTAGAAATGACAATATAGTACAAAAGTATAGTTACAGCCCACTCCCAAATAATGTCGAGAGTATGCAAGTCTAAAGATAACGCTTCTCGAAAATTTCTTCGTAGCACTGTACGTGATCACCGACTGCGAAATCAGTCCATCCCTCAAATCCAATACCACACTCGGTATCTTTGCGCATCTCTGTGACGTCCTTCTTGACATTCTTGAGAGAGTTCATGGTACCTTGTAATTGTTAGCTGAAGGATTCGAAACATTGTTGCTGGATAGTAGCTCTTACCGTCATAGATGATCTTGTCACCGCGAGTCACTCGGACCTTACGCGACTTCTGAATCATACCGTTACGAACACGACATCCCGCAATTGAAGTCTTTTCACGACCCTTGAGGGTGATTTCGAAAATCTGCCCAATTTCGGCTTCACCAGTCACCCGTTGGGTCACCGTAGGTGGAAGGTGTTCACTGAGATTGGCCTTTACCTCGTCAATGAGCTTATAGATGATGTTGTGGTCCATGATTTTGACCCCTTCCAACTCAGCCATACGCATCATGTTAGGGTCGATAGCCATGTTGAATGAAATGACCATACCCTTAGCGCTGGCTGCATGTTCAATATCGAACTCACCCACAGGACCAACCCCGGAGCGGATGATATTGGCGTATACCTCGTTATTTCCGATGGCGGCAATGGAATTCAAAACTGCCTCGGCAGAACCGTCGACATCGGCCTTGATGATAAAATTCACGGGCTTGGGCCCAGAGGGCTCTGATGGTCTGCTGGTTGACTCATCGGACTCCATTTCCTCGAGTCTGCGTTTCTCAAGAGCTTCGCGGCGTGCCACATTGATGGCCTCCATATCTTCACCAAGCTTCTTATTGTCGGTGCGATCCTGGCGATACTCCACAACCTCCTTGGCCTTTTGCTCAGTTGGTGCCTGTAGAATCTCAGTGCCAGCAACTGGCTGGTCTCTCCAGCCATCAATTTCAACAGGCATGCCGGGCGTAGCTTCTGAAATAGCGAGACCGGCTTCATTGCGAAGAGTACGGACACGAGCCCAAGTTTCACCCGCAACGATCACATCGCCAGTACGTAGAGTACCGCGACGGATAAGAGCAGATGCGACACGGCCGTAACTCTTTGTAGTCGCCTCGAGAACCCAACCCTCCGCATTACCTGTTGTATCGGCACGGTGATCAAGCATCTCGGATAAGGCGCCAATAGCCTCTTCAAGTTCGATCATTCCTTCGCCAGTCTTACCACTGACTCCAATGGCCTGGACATCACCACCGTAGTCTTCAACGTGAACACCATGAATGGAGAGATCCTGTTTGACTTTGTCGGGGTTGCGGCCCTCCTTGTCGATCTTACTCATTGCGACGATGATAGGAACATTGGCTTGGGTTGCATGCTTGATAGCTTCAATGGTTTGCGGTTTGACACTATCATCCGCAGCTACAACAAGAACCACGATATCGGTGACATCAGCGCCACGGCGGCGCATCTCGAGGAATGCGGAGTGCCCGGGAGTGTCGAGGAAGGTGATCATCTTGCCTGAAGGCATGGCAACTGAGAAGGCACCAATATGTTGGGTGATACCGCCATGTTCAGTGGCCGCAACTGAAGATTTGCGTAGCCAGTCCAGGATGGTGGTTTTTCCATGATCGACGTGTCCCATGATAGTAACGACAGGAGGACGCGACGGAAGCAAGGATGGATCCTCCGGCAGCGGTGCAGCCTCAAGATCAGGGTTCTCCGAGTCGAAGATAGCCTCAAAGTTATACTCTGCAGCCACCAGGCCAGCTGTCTCCGCATCCAGCACGTGGTTATACATGACGTCCTCAAAGCCCATTTCTTCCATGCGCTGCACGAACTGGTTGGGTCGCACACCAACAACGTCGGCCAGATTGCTAACGCTGATGAACTCGGGTAGGTAGATCGGGGTGGGAGCTGCTTCAACCTTTGCAGCTCTCCCCTTTTTCTTTTCTGCTTTCTCCTTCTTCAGACGTTTACGTTCCTCGCGAAGTCTTTCATGCTCCTCTGGATCGAAATCATCCCCATCAGACCGGTCCTGACGTTGATTCCGACGTGCTGGCTTCTTGAAGGAGCTCGCCTGTTCCTGGGCCTCCGTAGCTTCCAGCTGATCTAACGCAGACATGTCCCAAGACCATTGGTCATTCTTTGCCTTCAATCGCTCTTCCTTCCTCTTTTGTTTTTCCAGTTTGGCCTCTTCCGGTGAAAGGGTAGCCTCGGGCTGTTGCCGATCTTTTTTGATGACGTCCTCATTTTTTGAAAATCGACCTCGCTGCTTTCTTTCATCCATAGTTGAGTCCTCTAATTCCTGCCTTAGCCTTTGATATTTCTTGGATGTTGCATCTCGAGAAACCTCTTCATTGGAGCCTTGCTGGGTTTGCGGTTGGCGCTTGCGAGCAGCATCCGGTCGAGGCGCATTACAGAACGGACAGGAGGAATGTTTAGCAAAAACATGTCTGCTACATGACTTGCACGTCCAGTCATTCTCTTTCCTTTCTTGTGTTTTCGGATTTCGTGCTTGGCCTTGCTCGCGCTCCCGGCGCTCACGGACACGATCTCGTCGGAATGTCGTCGGCTTATCGTGCGATCTCAATGAGTGATCTGCTGGTGACTTTTTCGTAGTAGCTCCCGGATGTCTCTCAAATGGTTTGCGTTCTCGCGCTGGCTGTTTTGGCTGCTCTGGTTGGGGTGGTGGTTGACTTGCGGCCTTGAGGGAATCGCGTAACGCCTGCTCTGCCGCACTCAGCCCAGTCTGCCTCGTCGTTTGTCTCGTACCCCAACGATTCCCAAATTTGGGAGTCGCTGCCGACGAGCTCGACGCAGCTCCATCTCCATCGCCAGAATTGGTCGCATTCAATCGGATAGCGGACGACCCAAAAGTCCGACAAATGAAACTGGGTGAGGGAGTCGATCGTAGAAAGACATGGCGTGGTAGCTAAACAGTCCAGAACATCATGGTCAGTATCGGGATATATAGTACATATATTCTAGAGAAAGACAAACTCAACTCACCCGTAGAACCGCGCGCCTGTGCATGCTTGCGCTGCTCAATGACAAGCTCCACCTTGGAAGTTCCAGTTTGGAAATGCACAAAAGCTGACATAATACTTTCCCGACGGCAAACCCGTTTCCCTCGGCGGCTTCGACCAATCAGAAAGAGGATTGCGCCATTTCGATAAGAAACTCGGTGTTCCTGATATAAAGTCCGGAGTCCGGGGAATGCATTGCTCTTCTTCTCTTCTTCACCCAGTGGATACTACCGCCAGTACGGAGAGTATTGTATTTTACAATGGAGTCCGAGGCTTTCGAAGATATCGCGAAGGGCGCTGATGCCCTGCGCACCGTCAAGGATTTGGCCGCGGGCGCTGCTGGTGGTATTGCTCAGGTCCTGCTGGGTATGTGTGCGACGAGGAATCTCACCTCTTCAATCCCTTCAATTGTTCCGAATTTGTGAGATCAATTGCTAATTTGATTACCATATAGGTCAACCATTTGGTTAGTGATCAATATCCTTCGTCTCTTTCATCCTATTCGTCGCAATCGTGCCTTGTTAACCCCGCGCAGATATCGTCAAGGTCCGCCTTCAAACCACCACCCAATACTCCGGCGCTGCGGAGTGCGCCAAGCAGATTTTCAAGAATGAAGGACCGTCTGCCTTTTATAAAGGAACTCTGACCCCTCTTATTGGTATTGGTGCTTGTGTAAGTTATCAATTGCAGCTACAACCTTTTGCCCCGCTCCCCGCCGTTAACTAACAGGTCTCGTAGGTGAGTGTCCAATTTGGTGCATTCCACGAGGCCCGCCGTCGCCTGGAAGCCTTGAACCAGAAGAAGTATGCCGACGGTGCTCTTTCTTATGGTCAGTATTATATGGCTGGTTCGTTCGCCGGTGTCACCAACTCTGTCCTGTCCGGCCCAATCGAGCACATCCGTATTCGTCTGCAAGCCCAACCTCACGGCGCCGGTCGCCTCTATGATGGTCCTATTGACTGCATTCGCAAACTGTCCGCGCACAACGGTGCTATGCGTGGTCTGTACCGCGGTCAGGCCGTCACTATTCTGCGTGAGGCCCAGGCTTACGGATCTTGGTTTATGGCTTTCGAGTACATGATGAACCAAGACGCCAAGCGCAACAACATCAACCGTGAGGACATTTCGGCTGTCAAGGTTGCCACCTATGGTGGTCTGGCCGGTGAGGCTTTGTGGCTGTCCAGCTACCCCTTCGATGTGATCAAGAGTAAAATGCAAACCGATGGATTCGGTGCCAACCAAAAGTTCACCAGCATGCGGGACTGCTTCGCCAAGACCTATGCTGTCGAGGGCTTGGGTGGTTTCTGGAAGGGTATTGGACCTACCCTTCTCAGGGCCATGCCTGTCTCCGCTGGAACTTTCGTTGTGTATGTTTTCCCCCCTGTCCTCATTAGATTGCAATGTTTTCATTTACTAACGATCACATAGTGTCGAGCTTGCCATGAAAGCTCTTGCATAGACTTGTTCATGATGACTTAATGTGCTTTCTTGTTTGGGGTTTAGGTATGATATCCAGCACTCGATTCACCAGGAAATTGATTGGTGCCGCACAAAAGTTAGAACAGCTTTCTAGAGATTACACTGGTCTTTCTCGACGATATCTAGGTTATGTTCACAGGATTTATACCCAATTAGAGATCCACTTTCAAATTTCGTCACTCGCAATGAATCAAATCATTTATATAACTTATAGGTTACATGGCCAAGGAGAAGTCTCCAAAGAAATCCTGCCATGCAGTAGGAAAATAAAACAAGTTCAATCCCGGAAAATCCCATTCGGATACGAATTGCTCCGGTACAAACCACTGCAGGTCTGCTTGTGCGTCGAATAATTCCCAGAATGGAGATGTGGCTGTAGAACCGCCCGTACTCGGATGCTGAGATTCTTGCAACGCTCGGCCATACTTCTCAATACTGACCTTCAAAATTTGGAGATAGATATTCCCGGCCCCAGACTGGCTATTATTGGAGCCAGCTTTGTTCAATTCATCCACCAAGCGATTGCCATGCTCGAGCAATTCCTGATGCTCTTCGTCGCGTTCCGGAAGCAATCGTGAGAGTTTGAGAAGGAGTAAGAATGAAAATGCGCACTTTGCCCAAACAAAATCCATTGCATATTTAAGCTTTGCAAGGTAATAATCTGGTTCGAGCATGATGAGCCGGAGATGTCGACGTGCACTGGATTTGGCCGTGAGAAGAATATTTCGTTCAGTTGATGACATGGCGGCTACATTCTCGACTCCCATAGCTCGTAGGGCTTTGCAGTTTAGCATCATCTCTGCCCAGCATTTTTGTACCCGTAGGGCAACCAGAAGATACGGTTTTTCTTCTTGCGCAGCCTTTGAGCCTTCAATTATTCTGAGCCAGTCGTCGAACCATAGGTCTAGGTCGATCTTCATTTCGTGAACAAAGTCTGAGATTCCAGTCCGATCAAGGGTTGTTCCCAGTCCCAAGGTATCGTTTATTGTTGCTTCAAAAAAGATGTTAGAAAGTTGTTTCACCAGTTAGATGTCAACAAATATTACCTCGCAAGATATTCAGCTTTATAAATGTTAGTTAAGCCCTACGTTCATCACTATTCTCCTGATCATTAAACTCACCTCGACTTGAGAGAACAAGCGAAGATCAAGAACTGTAGAGGAGGGATGACTGAGAAGAATCCGACATCTTCGAGAATTCCCCACTAGTCTAATTCCTGGAGGTTTCCCTCCGTCGACTCGGAAACTATACCCTGGTATTAGCATCCAAGTGAGCATAGCTTTTCATGTTATAGCGTGTCACCCACATATGTTCGAGTACCAACAGCCCGAACCAAGTTCTAGACCTCCTCATGAGATCCTGTTCTCGCTCGAAATCATGACCTGGAATCTCAAATGTGTCTTCGTCGTTCTTCACAGCAAGTCGCTCAGTCAGCTCTTCAAAGGCCTCATGTAACCGTAGGTCCAATGCCATTCGAGTCGCAAATGAGAGGATCAACAGTCGCTCTGCTGAATAACAAGCAACTACTAACATGGCTTGTACCGACTCGAGACCATTAAGAGCTTCATTTTGAATTATCACGTTAATCCATTTTTTCAGCTCAGCGTGAAGTATATCAGACATTTGATCGCCCGCTCCTGAGAAAGTCAACATTGTACCAAGTTAGGATTTTTGAAGCTGTCCGATGCAACGCACCGGTCTCAACCATACTTCCGATGGTGCAGATGGCATTCAAGAGGATACTGCTTCTGGATTTTATCGATTCGAAAGTATCATGCCGTGGGTCGAAGATTGGAATATATCGATCCTTTTGCAACAGTCAACATTGCTCAATATAACGGTAAGCTTGTTGCTAGTGGTGCTTCATACGCAGCCTTGGAAAAATCTATATGATCATGTTAGCTCACTTCGAACCAGAGACCATGTCCGGGTATACAGACGTTCGAAAACAAGAAATTGCACATTCTGTTGTTATTAGACCTTTATCAATAAAGCCCGCAACGGAGCTCTCGCTAATCTCAAAGCAAGAGCGTTTGCGTTTTAGTGAAGGAGATCTGATACTCGATGCTTCATACTGCGAAGGAGCTACGGTCTCATGCGGGGATGAACCTGGTTGCCTGGGTCCATAATTCGAAGTCTTTCGCTGGGAATTTATGTAGGTCATATTGTCTGGCACCGGAAGTCTTACCATGTCACCCTCTGCATTCAGGTTGGCGTTCTGCGAGTCACATGTAAGGCAGCTGTTATCCCCGGGCTCATCCTGCTGCTGTCTCTCGAGAACCTGCCGTGGAGAAATGTTTTCTTGGGAGTGGCTTTGGGACTGAAGATTGTTCATTCGGAATGACTGCCGTATATCATCAAGCTGATCTCTGAGATATTGGATCTCACATTGAAGGCTTTCCATTCGCCTAGTAATATTGATTAACACATAGCGCATTCTGAATCTGAAAAATAATATTGGGCATTCATACTCTGACACAGGGTCTTTTGGTATGTCGAAAAAGACACATGATTTCTCTAATCTTTGGCATCTAAGTCGTGTCAATATGAACTTTGCAAATGACTGTTTCTGGCTTCACCTTCCACATGGTCGGTCTCCGTCGCATCGGACCTGGTATAACGTCAATTTAGATCTTTTATCAAAATGCTGACCGTCCAAACAGATGACCTCTTACCTTGGACAATCTGCATGCGCTGCATGCCTTCTAGAGAATGACAAAAGAACCCATTAAACACTGATTAAAAGATTGATCTTGCAACCAGGGCAGAAGCTTACCGGGATGCGCTTCTTCCCGATTGGCGGAGGGATGACATGCAAGGAATCTCCTTCCTGCATGATGCTACACAGATTGCCTACAACAGGCTTACTGGACGTCGGGGGTTGCTGCTAGAATCCGGGGAAGAGAGGAAACGCGGGGTTCGGTAATTGCGCCGAGCATCGGTTATTGACAACGGGCCCCGATACCCCGGAGTGCCGAAACTAGCAGCTCGATGGATCGATTCTGCCATTAGTGGATGGGTTTATTTGGGAGGACTACGTGGCTTTTCAACTTCCTTTAAAAAAAGTGCTTCGAAAAAAATTACTTGCATTGCGCAAAAATAAACCTCCAATGGCCACACTCATGGTCCTGGGCCCATGTACCTAGTAAACATACACAAAATCCTCGTTCTTCCAATCGGTGAGATCCTTGAAGGCATTGTCGTTGACCACCTGCTGGACAGGTGCATCCTCTTTGTCGGTGACTATGGCTCCGACTTCTTGCATTGATTGATCTACCACTTTTGCGTCTTTCCCGGCGGCCACGCGTTGCTGCTCGTGCTTTTTATTGAGGAGGTAAAGGTAGGCCATGTTCGTCCTAGAGGGTGTTAGCTTCGATATGGGGTATCAATGCATCAGCCTTACAAGACAAGAACAATTAGGACACAGAATAATGCCAGGCTGTAACTAAATTAGCGTTATATCATGGCCTCCTGGGGATCTATCGTTTCATACTTGGAAGTAAGACCTCGTGTGTACAACGGGGCTTCTTCTGTGGTGTATAGCGTTGGTCCGATAATCTAGAAATGTATTAGCGTCAGAAGGTTCAGGAATCTTCGTCTTGCAAAAAGCTACATACATTGCCGACACATTGTCCAACGATCAAAATTCCGGTAGTAACCTTTTTCTTTGTTTCACCGGCTGTATTGGCCGCAGACCACGAGTAAATCAAAGGCGCTACGAATGTCAGTCAATGTTGTCCTTTGAGGTTGTGTTTAACGACTTACTAATGCCAGGGTATACAGAGATCTGATTTTCAAGTTAGAGTCAAATGCCTCAAATAAAAATACCACCAGGGGACTAGAAATTCTCACAATGTAGTATCCAACTAAAAGAGGTCCCTTGTGCGCATCATCATGGGGAATCTTCAAGAGCATACAGCATCCTGCGATAGGCGGGAGACAAAGTAATGCTAGAACTGGCCCCTTCATTTTCCAAGCAGTTGCAAGCCAAGCACCGCCCATGGTGGCAATCAGCTGCACTGCTCCGAAGGGAACATTCAATAAAATAGTGTTGAGTTGATCGAATCCAAATGATTCTACAATCAAGGGACCGAAGGTCGTGATACCGCCACTTGGGATACTGTTTCCAATTAATTAAGCCCTTCATTATCAGTTAGGTCGGATCTAACTCACGAGATAGTAAACATCAGTGAGAACCAGAGCCATGATTTAATGTCAAGAGCGGCTTCTTTCACATGGTCCCACTTCCATTCGTGGGTCTCCATACCCTGCTGGTTCATACGAAGTCTAAACATTCATCAGTATAAACCGGAATCCCATACTTGGAGAGTGAATGCACCTTTCTATAGCCACAAGCTTGTCATCTTCAGGGAGGAACTTCGCAGTTATGGGAGAGTCGGGCATGAAAAATCTATCGCAGAAGACTGTCAGTCTTTGCTAAAGGTACTAGGTGTCGAGCCAAACCTACAGGACTGCAGCAGACACCCCAACAGTGATCAATCCGAAGAAGAGAAAGATAATCTATGATCCAATAAGCTGGGAGTCCCTCAATAATTTCACAATCAACAGCTGGTGTTACCTGGTATGGCTCAAATATAGAAGAGCTGATGTGCCCTAGACCATAGGTGATGAGACTTCCAAACTGTATCACGATTAGGGTTAATTATCGTAACGAATATTTCCGACTCGAAGCACGAACCATATTCACGACACCATTCATGGCATACCATGAGCCCAATCTGACCGGCTGTTCACGACGTCGATACCACATCTGTGTGACAGCAATGAAAGCAGGAGCTAATAAAATGAGCAATAAGCTAAAGAAAGCGACTCTCATAGTGGAGAGAACTTACCAATACCGGCTTCAAAGATACCCAAGAACAGCCGACAGACCAATAAACCTGCAAACCCATTGGCAGCAGTCATACAAGATAGCGCAATACCCCAGAGCAAACATGAGGCAGCCAGAAATTTTCCGAGGGGTACTTTGACCAAAAGGTAAGATACCAAGGGCTGGAAGACCAACTGAGCCACATACACGACTGATCCCAGCCACGAGTACATTTGACCATGAAGATTAGCCTTCTCAATCAGGCCGAAGACAGATGCGTATGAGAGAGTCGATTTGTCGAGCTGCTGAAGAAAATATATTGCTAAGAGAATAGGGAGAAGACGCAAATCTATCTTGCGTAGCACCCTCTTGTTATTCTCGGGAGTAAGGATAGTTGAATATCCCATATCCTCGATTAGCTGCAAAGCATCATCCTTCTTTGGATCCACGCCATCCTGTGTTGTTTCGGATGGCTTTACGGACCGCTCAGCTTCGATAGACTCAACATGCTCATCTTGTTGGCTTTTCGGGTCTGGGTTCTTTGCCTGTGACATTGCTAGATGACAGAGGATGTCATTAACAAAGGGCAATACGTGGGATCAGGATAGGCTTGGAGAGATGAGCAGACAAAGAAGTAGAAAGAATTCCCCGTCTTGAGTGCAGTTGAACGGGATTTAGATACTGGTCTCATACGACTCCTCTCGCCCCGTGGGGGAAAGCGAGTTTTTGATCTCCCCCGAACTCGCCCCAGACTCGTCCAATGCCCAGCACAGATAGTCTCTGATAGTTTTTGTTTAGCCGGCATTATCCCGTCTCATACCACTCGCGCCACTTTCATGATCAGTCGACTTGGCAAAAGACGGTATTTGGCTTGACGACGGGCAAGTTCCGATGCCTAAGGACCAATCAATCCCTGAATATGAGGGGGTCGGGAGATTCGAGCGAGAGTTTGCAAGACGGAGATGCCTGTTTAAGGTTAGTATTCGGTTTTCGGCAGATAAACCCGAGCAGAACGAGAGATCTGAGTCTGGGGAAATGTGGGGGTTGACAGACGAAGAGGGAGAAAAGGCGGGTCGAGTCTGGGGAAGGCGGAGTAGTCTTTGATGGCCATCGGTGATAATCCCCGATCTCCGCTTCTAAACATCTCCATATTGCCCCACGCTTGCAGAATTGACGACCGACGCGGGGTTTCTGCGCGAGGTTGAGAGATGTTCATGGTATACTACAAATATGGAGGACCGCCGAGATTCTTCTCGCTTGTCTTTGGAGAAACTCCATCCAAATTTTAAAGCACAATGCCTCAGAAAGAAGTTTGTCCGCGCGGGTACCAGCAGGTCCCATCAACATCTCAACAGGATGCTTCTGTGAATTTGCGAAGCAGCTCCAGTAGCAAGGCTGCCTTCGACTTCTCCTTCGAAGTTGTTCGTCAAAACCTCTTCCGGGTGACTTTCACCTCCCCCGAACACCACCTTCCACCTTTTCCAAGTGTCAAGAGGCCCGATACTAGCCTCCAGGGAGTCAATATCTTCGCAAAGAATGGCTCTAGTTCCAAGACAATTGATGTTGGGGGTGTCACGGCAAAGATCGAGTGGGAACACACGCCCGTTGTCTCTCTTTCTTGGACCGGGTCCGAGAAGCCTCTGCATAAAGACCTGCCTCTTCGCTCTTATGTCGCCGACTCCACTGGTGTTGCGAGCTATTCGGTCCATGATCGGAACGCTCTGCACGTCGGCCTGGGTGAAAAGAGTGCTCCGATGGATCTGAGCGGCCGCAGTTTCCAGCTTTCCGCAACAGACTGCTTCGGTTACGATGTTTATAATTCCGACCCTCTCTACAAGCATATTCCACTGTTGATCAAAGCCACTCCTGAAGGTTGCGTGGCTCTTTTCTCAACAACACATGGTCGAGGATCGTGGTCTGTTGGATCAGAGATCGATGGTCTTTGGGGTCACTTCAAAGTCTACCGCCAGGACTACGGTGGTCTGGAACAATATATGATTGTTGGAAAGACTATTCAAGAAGTTGTACGATCGTATGCCGAGCTAGTTGGATTTCCTCTGCTTGTACCTCGCTGGGCTTACGGTTATATCTCGGGAGGATACAAGTACTCGAGTCTGGACTCACCACCTGCCCATCAAGCCCTCGTCGAGTTTGCCGAGAAGCTGGAGGAGCATGGTATTCCCGTCTCCGCTCATCAAATGAGCTCCGGATACTCTATCGCAGCTACTGAGCCCAAGGTCCGCAACGTCTTCAACTGGAACTATAGCCGCTTCCCCAATCCAGAAGAATACGTTTCCAAGATGCATGCTCATGGAATTCGACTCTTGACTAATATCAAGCCCTTCTTACTGGAATCTCATCCTGATTTTCAACGCCTGATTGATGCTCGTGGCTTTTTCAAAGATCCTGAGACTGACAAGCCCGGTTATATGCGTCTATGGAGCTCGGGTGGTGCCACTGGCGGCGATGGCTGCCACATTGACTTTACATCTGAAGAAGCGTTCAAATGGTGGTACAACGGTGTGCAGAGCCTGAAGAAGGTCGGAATCGATGGCATGTGGAATGACAATAATGAGTATACATTGCCTAATGACGATTGGACTCTAGCCCTAGACGAGGCAATGGTCGACCCTACAGCAAAGAAAAACGTCCCCAACAACGTAGGAGAATGGGGTCGTGCCATACATACCGAGTTGATGGGTAAATCTTCCCATGATGCCCTTCTCAACATGGAACCCAAGTATCGACCTTTTGTCCTGACTCGCAGCGCCACTGCCGGTACAATGCGCTACTCTGCTAGTACCTGGAGTGGAGACAATGTCACTAGCTGGGAGAATATGAAGGGGGCAAATGCGCTATCGCTCAATGCTGGAATCTCTCTCTTACAATGCGAAGGCCATGATATCGGTGGATTTGAGGGGCCACAGCCATCGCCCGAGCTTCTACTTCGCTGGATCCAGCTGGGCTGCCACTCTCCCCGTTTTGCCATCAACTGCTTCAAAACTTCACCTGATAACAATGATGTCGGCGATGTCATCGAGCCTTTCATGTATCCGGAAATTACTCCACTTGTGCGTGATACCATAAAGCGCCGCTATGAAATGCTGCCATATATCTATTCTCTTGGTTTGGAGAGTCATATGAAGGCAACTCCACCGCAGCGTTGGATTGGCTGGGGTTACGAGTCTGACCCCGAAGTCTGGACGAGCACTCTCAAGGCTGGGGAAGAACAGTTCTGGTTTGGTGATACCGTTCTGGTGGGAGGTGTTTACAAGGCTGGAGTTGACACAGCTGATATTTACCTGCCGCGCAAGTCAGGAGATGTTTTCGATTACGGTTACGTTAACATGAATGCCCCGTACAACTATCTTGCTTCAGGGCAATGGGCCTCCATATCATCTGAATGGAAGGAGAGTATTCCCCTCATTGCTCGTATTGGCGGTGCAATTCCCGTCGGCAAGAGCGTGCACACTCGTGTTCCTGGCGATGATACCGCTGCTTCGCAGGGTGTCAAGGAAGTTGACGACTATCGCGGTGTTGAAGTCTTCCCGCCGAAGCGTAGCTCGCATGAGATTATTTTTGAAAATATTTGGTATGAGGATGATGGTATTTCGCAAGATCCTAAGACTTCGACCTACACGCTGCGCTACAGCTCTACTGAGGAGAAAGTTTTGGTCGACTTTATTCGCGATGAAAGTAGTGGTTTCATTCCCGCTTGGAAAGACTTGGATATCATCTTGCACAATGGTGATTCTCGACGTGTGGTGTCGAGCTCTGGGCAGGAAGTACTTCTCAAAGGTACTGATTCTCGGAGCCGGGTTGTGTATACTATCAAGGCTTGAGTGGAGTTAGATTGGGGTCCTGGATATTAAGGATTGGTACTAAGCAGTTGTTTCGATATAGGACGTGGCCAGTGAAATAGAGTCTAAGATAGAATTGGATGTCTTGAATCATATGCTTTTAACATGAAGACAATTGAACCATTACCAATATGTAATTTCAATACTCAAATATCAAAACAATTGTTAATACACGATGAGATAACACCTTCAGACCTGGAATCATCTATACAGTACAAAAAGGCCCGACACTCATGCAAGTCGCCCGGATGCCAGAAACATAGAAAAAAGGATTCGTCCAAATCTACTGCTTAGATTGGGCCTTAGCTTGCTCAGCACCAGGCAACACGCCCGTAAACGGATCCAGACGCAACTCATTCGCCGTAATGGGCTTATACAGAGTCTTCCCTTCCCTCGCCATCTCAAGACGTCTCTTCTGACCCGCCTCACCAGCCCGGCCCAAAATACCAGCAATCAGATTCGTACCACGCAGCGAATCATCATTAGCAGGGATCGGGTAAGTGACACGAGTAGGATCAGCATCAGTATCAATGATACCAATAGTAGGAACGTTATTCAAACCACACTCATGAAGCAAAACGACGTTCTCGAGCGGATTCAAACAAATAACCAAATCAGGTTTGACGGAAGGACGATCCGCCAAATCAGCCTTGAACTCGGGTAATTCTTCATCCAATGCATTGACAACTTTAGTCTCGCAGTGACCGAGAATTTGTTCGCCATTCGTCAACGAGCCTGGAATCCATCGCTCGAAAATGTGATAGCCGCCCGCAAGTTCGGCGGCTCGGACGACGGATCGCTTTTGACCTTTTCGTGTACCGGCGAAGAGAATGATTCCACCGCGGGCAGCGACTTCTTCGACAACCTTTGCTGCGCGACGGAGGTATGCAGCTGTCGCGTCGAGAGAGATGATGTGTACGCCTTCACGAATACCAAAAATGTAGCGCGAGTTCTGCGGGTTCCAGCGGGAAGTCGAGTGACCGAGGTGGGTTCCTGAAGCGAGGAGGAGCTCGAGGGTGATGTCGGAGGGACGGGGAGGGTTTTTAAGGATTCCTTCGGGGTCGTGGGATTCTGTGACGGCACTGCCGAGTTTATTGAATTTTGATCCTGTGAGAGAAACCGTAACTCGTTAGATTTTATTTCATTATACTTTTTCTCGTCGGTGTCTTAATATTTGCGGAGGTACAGGGTGTGTACTCACGTTGTTGCTCCTGTTTCTTGAACTGCTTCTGCGCGAGGGTTCGAGGGTTCTGTGTAGCTTCGACAACTTCGTGCAGAGGATTAGTCGATGGAGCAGTCGTCTCCCTCTGTGCAATATCGACTGGAATTTGGGTCTCGGTAGATAAAAAGCGACTTGAGATCAGAGACCGGCGACTCAGGGCAAGAAGTTGGCGGCCTAAATGAATAGATGTAAGGTTAGTTGGAGGATGACAATGAGTAGATGCGATCAATTGAGTTCACTCACTCTGCCGCACACCGAATCTTCGGACAATCATGATGGGCTGTGGAATGAAATGACCGAAGCAGTTGCTGCGTTGTCGAAGAGTCGATCCGCGCGAACTTTTGTCGGGCTTGGCGTGGCCTGAGGCAGTAAGCACACTAGTCCCGATTAGGACTGTGGCAAATGTTGGGCGAACACAATCCGGGGAAAAAGTGCATTTACATACAAGATTATCAGATGGAAAGATAGAAAGATGAGAAGAGCTCTAACTGAAGATATTACCTGCTACTATGATTGAAACTCCGAAGCTACATTGATGTACGAGGGAACTCTTTTGAGATTCAAAACATACTTCATTCCCATCATTATAGTCACCATAATTTCAGCGGTATTGATGCAAAATCCCATGTCATGATACATTCCTCATCTCGAGGCTATGAAGAGAAAGAAGGAAAGAAAAAAGCAGTATTTAAAAATGAACTAAAGCGATCTGAGGCACACGCAAGCCGTTCCCATAATAATCAATCAAAAAACACGGCAAGGAGATTCATGATGGAAGGTCGTCACGTTGAAAAAGAAATCACAGGCAAAGAAGAGATATGCAAGGAATGAAAAATTCCTCTATTTCTTGAAGAAGCCACCGAGCTGATCCATCATGCTACCACCACTGCCGCTGTTGGAGGGGGGACCACCGTAGCCACCACCGTAGCCGGGGGGAGGGGGGCCACCGGGGCTCTCGTCACGGTGCTTGTGCTTCTTGATGGCATCTTCGGCAATGCTACCCATGATGGCTCCACCGATTGTTCCGAGGAAGCCGTGGTTGGCCTTGTGGCCGGCGAAACCACCGGCGGCACCACCGGCGAGAGCGCCAGCGAGACCACGCTCACCCTCTTGAGCTTCTCCAGGAGCACCTTGCTGTTGTTGGTCGTAGCCACTAATCAGAGAAAAGAAAAGTTAGTTTATGACACTTATGAACATTTGATATTGTAAAGTGGGGGCGAAATTCTGTAACATACCCTTGGCGGTTGTAGTCTTGGCCTTGGCCGTACTGGGAGTGTTCGCCGTATTGGCCGTGTTGTTGGCCATACTGGCCTTGGCCCTGACCATATTGTTGATCATAGGGTTGCTGGTTGTAACCACCGTGCTGTTGCTGTTGGCCGTAGTAGTCGCCAGACTGGCCACCTTGTTGGTAACCCTGTTGACCGTAAGGTTGCTGGCCATAAGGCTGCTGACCATAGCCTTGCTGACCATAACCCTGAGGGGGGTAACCACCCTGCTGGCCGTAGCCCTGGTTGTATTGATCGTAGCCGGACATATCTGATGTGTAATGTAGTGGAAGTAAGGGTAGAGTGAAGAGAGTTAAATCAAATGAAGATGATGAGTGATGAAAGATGGAAGAGATAGAGGGGGAGGGGAAGCTTCTTATACGCAAAGAGCAAATGACCGACAACCACAGGGCTGACGGAAGCACCCCACATGGCAACATTTCGGACTGCGCCCACTTTTTTTTCTTTTCTTCCACATTACATACTATGTACAGTACAGGATGTACTAACTATACAATTTCTTGGTGAAAGGCGAATGTGAATGGACTGCACCGCCACAACTGCGCAACAGGCATCCATTCTGCCATCTCCAGATCGCGGGATATTTCACTATTTCGAGTGCATCTCTGCGTGTGGCGAATGCATGCACATCAGTACTCATCGTACTGCATGTATGTACATGATGCTGTACGCGGTTAGTACGATGTAATCCACAGGGCTGAGCCACCAAATACCGCTAATTCGCGCGCTACTTGATCATTGCGCCCATCCCCGAACGCGTACTTTTACTAGATTGAATTTGTATAGCCGGCAGTCCCGAAAATAGAACATTTCCATGTATTCTTCGAATGTTCCATGACTACATGCAACTGTATACAGTATTACAGTTCTTTCGACACTCTTCATTTGCCCCATTCAACTTCCAACAAATAATATAAAAATAAAATCAGATACAAATTCATGGCGCCAAGCTTTATCCCCTCCATCTTCCGAGAATTTATTTTGGCTGCCTAGTGACTGATTGACCAACCCAAGCCCCTCTACATTTTTCTTTTCTTCTTTTATCGGTGCAACCAACTTCTGCGGCCCCCATTCTCTCCATTCTCCCCACTGTACTCCGTAACGTCGCTGTTAAATTACGCTTATTACTCTGCCCTATTTTCTTATTTTCGCAGTTTATTCTAGATTAGTACAGCCCTGCTCGGTGGCTGAAGACAAGAAGTGCGAAGTGCGAAATGCGAAGCCACCACGGAATAGTTCATCGGGTCCTCCGATTCATATGACGCAAATTTCATCCTTCCGAGCATTCCCCATCAGCCAAATCAGGAGACTTCAGGCGATCGTCTATGAAAGCTTGACTTCATTCCCACGGACCGCGAGATTTATTAACTGAAAACTGAAAACAGAGAAGTGACAGCTGAGCTGATGCCAATGATACCGACCATATACATACAGAGTACATACTTCATGATTTGACTTCCCTACCCGTGCACAGGCACGAGTCCAGCCGATCAGCCGTGGCCTGTCACAGGGCTGACCATCGCGTCTGCCAGACTGACTACCCTCCTATGGTTAGTTAGTACAGTTAGTACAATATGATAGTCTGGTGACAGCAAAGGTGTCCCCTGGTAGGTCGACTTTTGAAGTAAGGACTCTTATCCAAGTGCACAGTCAGGTATATCCAATTTTGCTTTTGTGTATTCCCCTAGTTCTTGATGACTACAAATATATATGTATGTTTAGCCTGGAGTTAAAGGAAGATTAGACGAGGATCTTTTGGGCTGACTGAGAATAGCATAGATTATCCACTGTCCACTGTCCACTATCCCCATATTGAACTCTTCATCAGCAGAGATACCCAATACAACAATCAGACTGAAAAATTATCTCGACCTGTCTCACATCATTTCCCTTTTTCTATTTACTACCACAGAATGAATAGTAATAATTAAACAAGTCTCCGGAACAATACCCGGAACTTGAGATGGCAATTCCGCTCTTTTCTATCATCATAATCATAACTACTGTATCACCGTCTCCCACAAGAACAATCACCCGATACTGTAGTCTTGCATCACATCGAGATAATGCCGCCACCCCTAGTTGGATCCATCATGGCGATCTGCACGGCTAACAAACCCGATCGACGTGAAGAAGGTGGCAGATTTATGTGGATGCAACAAATAGTTCATCCTCTCCGATCCAATCACATTTCCTCATCCACGAATATCGTCACTCGACAATGCACCTTCAGCCCGAATGGCCCATATATCACTTATTCATTGATTAGACTGACCTTGCAGATCCACTCTGCAGAACAATTTTTCTTTTTCTTTTTTTTTCTAAACAAACATTCAATCAATACCTAGCTTCATGCACTTCAAAAGGGGTCTGATATAAAAAGTGCAAGCTAGACCGATCGGCGCGAAACTCCTGTTTCGCCCTTTTTTTTAAGCTTATTCCAATTCTCTCTTCGAGTGTTCTAGCGGTCCTTTTCCAAGGTCTAGATTCAGGGTGTTCACTATGTATCTACCTTCGGCCCTGCTCTTCTTTTGTTTCTTGTGGTCGACTCTCGTATCTGCCCGAGAGCCACCAACTGTCTATCTTATTCGTCATGGCGAGAAACCCAACGACCCAAAGGACCCTCGCCTTACCAAGGATGGATTGAAACGAGCACAATGTTTACGGACTGTCTTTGGCGCCGAGTCAGGCTACAATATATCTTATATTATTGCGCCAAAAGTGAAGAAAAGTATGTCGCAAATCATACCTGGTACTGCCGGCGTGTATATCGTGGCTGGGGAATGTCTCCAGTAGAAAGGGTTCCACAAAGCACCAATGTCAAGACCTGAACATCTGGAAACTTCACTAACAGCAATTTTCAATAGACCACATCAGAGCCTACGAAACAGTCCACCCATTAGCCGAAGATCTTGGCCTCGAAATCGACACCCACTGTTCTCGCAAAAAGGCCAAATGCGTAGCCAAGACGATCCGGAAGTACGATGGACCAGGAAATATCCTCGTCTCTTGGCGACACGGCACTTTCACTGATATCGAAAAATACCTTGGCGTGAAAGATGTTTTGGAATATCCCGAAGACCGGTAAGCGAGATTTGTTTACTCTTTTTTTTTTCTCCTTCTTGCGGAGTCCCTGTCTTCTACTCAAGAAGGATCGGCATCCCTGGTTTCTTGGCGTGATCCGATCCGCCCGGTCAACTCTACATAGGGCTTCGGCTCGGTTGTTTTGTTTGAAGTTGCCGATTTATGAATTTGGATAAAGTTCTGATGTTGCGTCTAGTTTTGATTTGATTTGGACTTTGCCATGGCCCTATGATGCTGTTACGGATATCAAAAGCGAAGACTGTCCTGGCTTGGATACCAGTGTCAGCCCGGGATTGGTGGCACAGCACTACTGAAAATGTAGATTTTATGCTTAATCGACTCAACGACTTCGACTCGAACAAAATTCGAAGTCAAGTATGCCATGCATTCTTACAATCAATATTTGGCTTCATGACAATGTATGGCTTGAGCTCTGTATATGAGCTGGGGATATATCAAAACCTTTTGATATAAGTTCTCCCTTGGAAGGGATTTAATGTACTTAGTATTTGTAGCCTTATTCATGCTTCTTTATTGGGCGAATCCTTTTCATGAGACTACGTCTACAACTATGACAACTGAGACTTGAAATAAATCATCATTCATCTGGTAATGCTAGTCACAAAGACACAAAACAAGTATCAAATAATGCAGGCTAGAAACTTCAACATATTGACAAATCCAGGTGAATACAGAATACACTAGCCCAGCGGCTCCCTTTTAAACAATTTTAAGACAGGCTCGTTTCCACAAGCGGCGGCTATATCCAAACTCGTTCGCTGCCGCACATCCTCAACCATTGGATCTAATCCCCAACTCATAAGTAACTTGAAACGTTTAACAACCTTCTGTGAAGTGTCTGCTCGCGGATGCGGATCTGAATTCGTCAAAGACGCCAGAACGTGGAGCAACGTGGAGCCTTGTTTACTTTGCGCAAAAAAGTCCGCTCCAGCCTGTTGGAAGAGGTTGAAGATAGGTTCTTCGTGTTCAGGATTTGGGCGTTCTTCACCCCTGGGAAAATACCCGCTAATCACAGATCTAGCAACGTATCGGAATAAAGGTGTTTCACCATCATTGTTCCGAGAATTAATATCGACTCCCGCTTCGAGGAATTTTTGGAAAATATCCTTCCAGCCATCTTTTCGGATCACTTCAGCAAGGTGATGAAGTGCTGTGTTTCCTTCGGAGTCAGGATCCAGCATATCTGCGCCACTTTCAATAGCCAAGTTGATATAGTGAATTGAATGGGCTTTGAGGGCATAATGGAGGGGTGTGTTGCCGGCCTGGTCCCGCATATGAATGAGATCTGGCTTGCGACGGATAATAGATCTCACAACCTCGACATGGATGTCGGTTCTCTCAGTTCGATGGAATATATGGTGGAGAATGGTTTTCCCTTCATTGTCTTGCGCCGCAATATTTGCTCCACGATCGATGAGTTCGTCTATAATGAGCTTTCCCTGCTCTCCCTGTCCTTGCGAGTTATCAAGTCTTGTGTGGAGGTTTTTCCGGCTTTTTGATGCTGCAAGGAGCAACGTGCACCCACTTCCATCTTGATACTCAAGTTCTAAGGACGGAAGTTGGAAAAAGGGCTCCAATGTCTTTCCGTTTTCGAGAACATAATGAATAATTGGTCGTCTCTGATGACCACTTACGTCGTTGTCCACCTGTACCGGATGGGGATCTCCGAATAGACTGAATTTAGGCTGGGCAGTGGGAATGTATGTTGCATATGGATTGGCGCCATACTCCAGTAGAACATTGATAATCCGGGTCAGTGTGATCTTGAAAACTTCCGGATTCTCGGAATGTTCTGTTTGCAGGTTGAAAGTTGCAATGAGGATTCTCATCTGAGGATCTATCTCTTCGAGAAATTTTCTGTCAGGCAGAGGAATTCCTTTACTTTCGTGCTGCCCGACCCAGACATTGTAGCTGTGTGAGAGTAGAGTCTCCACAATTTCAACCTGTCTGAACATAATGGCAGAGCGGATGTCATCTTTGTCGACTTCAGCCCCATGAGACAGAAGCAGTTTCACCATTTCCAAATCAGTACCCGCGCGGGACAAACAACTATTTCCTTTAGCGTCGCGGACATTTACATTTGCCCCATGCTTGACCAAGACACGGGCAGCCTGTCTCTGGAACGGGCCTGAATCAGATGATCGAGTGAAAGCAATCTGAAGTGGTGTTTTTCCTTCGTGATCACGAAGTTCGATATTTCCTCCTCGCTCGATTAGATATGGTAGGGCACTCTCGACATGCCACCAGCTCGTGCCATGGGATAATTCATGAATCACACCTGCGGAGAAATGTGTTTCGTATGTGCGTTTCTCATAATTCCTCACGCTGCGTCTGCTTCTCGTGTCGATGTTGACTCTCATCTCATCAACTAGGAATTTCACCACTTCCATATTTGGGAGTACCCGACTACATGCGGTCATCAGCAATGGTTTGATTGCGCTTCCGCGCGTTTCGGCCTCATTCTCTGCCAGAGAGCACCAATCCGGGTCGTCGAAGTGTAATGCCATATCACGTGTGCAAAGCTTCGCGAGCAAGTCTTTGTATCCCCGTAGAGACAGGAGGTGTAGCACCGAGTTCGCCTCACTATTGATACATGCTGGGCTGTCTGGTGCTTGTAAGGTTGCGCTGAAATCAAAATTTGTCGACAGTTTCTCCTGAAACAAATCGTAGTGTCTCATGGAAAGTAGCTTTTCAGAGACTGTATACGACATTTTCATTTTTGCATAGAGCGATTTTCCTTCCTCTGCAGAAAACCTGAAGCCCCTACTCTGTCTGATGGCATTTTTCACTCCTTCCCAGCGATATTTGGATATAAGATAGCTCTCATTGGTATCTAGATGACCGGATAGACTTTCATATCCGATCTTCTTGGCAAAACGCACAATACAATCAACTGTGTAATCGAGTCCATTTGCAGCGGCGTATTTGAAAGCTTGTAGAAGACAGTGGTCGTCTGCTGTCAGTTCTGCACCATGTGTGAGCAACAATTCGAAAATCTCCTCAATTCGAGCCGTGCCATGCTCTGTCGTGATCTTTGTGACTAGAGGGGAATCACAATCATCTGGTCGTCGGTCACACCACAGGCGTTTTTCATCGTTCAGCAAAAAGCCCCCGGCATTTAGCTCTTCGGCAAAGGGAGAATGGCTGTGATTTTTCCACAAGACTTGCTCGGTTTCGAACTGTGCTGCATATTCAAAGGGTGACTTATTCTTTCTGTCTTTCAAATTAGGTGTAGCACCGGATTGCAGTAGCAATTTCACACTTTCGGGGCGACCAGATCGACAAGCATAATGGAGAGCGGACCTTCCTGATCCATCTTGCTTATTGATAAACCAGCTCTTGAAAGATTCTGCAGCACGATGTAATTTTGATAAGACAAATGCGACAATGTCGGATTGACGTGTTCGAGAAGCGATATGGAGAATTGTCATGCCTTCATTGGTGACAGCGAAGACATCGGCTCCTGCTTCCACGAGCTTCAGAATATACTCAGCTGATATTGTTGCGGCGATATGAATAGGCTGAACTCCCTGATTATCACGAGTGCTCGGGTTCTTACAAACACTGAGAATGTACTCAAGGGGACACTTGTCACTCATTCTGTGGGATCGGTGCGATTTGGAGCAATATTCATGCAAGACTGTCCTTCCAAAATTGTTTGGCTGATCAATATCCAGTCCCAGGTCCCGCAAATTCTTCATCGTATCGATAGGATCGCGAACTTTCAGAGTCTCAAACAGAAGGGAGTTGTTTTGGTAATCTGTTTTCTTCGGGTCCAGACCGAGACGAAGTAGATAATTGAACATCTTCTTCTCTTGGACGCACAGGTGAAGGAGAGTCCGGCCTTGGAAGTCACGCGTATCGAGACGAGCACCAGATTCAATGAGACATCGTACAGCTGGGCTAGCTTCATTCGAAGAGTAATATTTGGTAGCTATATGTGCGGACAGAGGGGTTCGGCCCTGGTGATTACGAGCCTCAATATCCGCACCAGCCAGCAAAAATTTCGAAATTTGATCATTCTTGAGCCCTGTGCAGTCTGTCCGGTGCAACGGCGTGTCTCCATCGTGATTCTTGATATTGGGATCTGCCCCAGCGGCTATGAGAGCGTCAATGACCTCTGAAATACATGATTTCTGTACGGCTAAATGGAGCACAGTATTGCCTTTAGAGTCCACCGCATTCACATTGGGCTTATACTCAAGGAATTTTTGGGGCCTTAAGACGTAGCCTTCAAGTCGACAATGTAAAGGGGTCTGGCCATCTTGGTGTCTCGGTTTGTTAATGTCCAGAAGTCCTTTGCCTAGAACGAGAGACAGGATGTCCTGGTCGGTTGCGCCGTCAGTGTGAAGAATTGTTGACCCCGAATCGTTCTCGGCTGTTGGATCTGCACCAGCTGCTAATAATGGTTTGACCAAGTTTCCATTCTTACGACAGGCCATGTGCAATGCAGTCGATCCACCTGGAGCTCTGAAATGAACATTTGCCCCGGCATCTATCAGAAGTTTTACGCAGTCCGGCGCATCTGGATGCCTGCAATTTCTCAGGTGGCAAAGAGCATGCAAGGCTGTGTATCCCCTTGTCAATTCATCTCGTTTCTCGCCGCTGATTGGCATGAATCTGATGGCACCTCCTCTGCGCGATGCGCCTGGCGAGGATGTGCAAATTATGTTCGGGTCAGCACCAGCCTGTAAAAGCTCCACGATTGTGCTTCGATCACCGGATTCGCAGGCATTGAAGAGAGCCGTGTCTCCAAAATGTTTCTCATTGACATTAACTTCTGGCCGTTGGAGTAAAAGTCTCACTGTCTTGAAGTGACCACCCTTTGCCGACCAAAAAAGTGCACGTTGGAAATCGAGGCGATCCTTCAAGAAGGGCAAAAACTCTGCAACCGCTTCGGTATGACCACCAGTGCAAGCATACATGAAGGGCGTATGTCCAACGCTGCTTGGTGCATTTCCGCACATCCTTCCGGGTCTCTCTTTCGTCTTAGGAGTCAAGGGATTCACTCCCGCAGTAAGCAAGTGTCTGACAACATCGGCATGATTATGACTTGCAGCCACGTGTAGTGCCCTACGTCCCTCATTTTGCTCTGCATCGGGCTCTGCGCCGTGATCAAGGAGGACAAGAACTGCTTTTCCTGATCCAGACATTGCACCCCAATACAAAGCGGTGTTGCCGTCGGCATCATGACTTTCGATGTTTATTTCGCCCTTCTGGAGCAAATGCTTGACATACAGTTCCAAGCCTGCCCAGGCAGCTATGTGAAGCAAGTTTGGCTCCTCCAGCTTTGGCTGGAAACCACCCATTTGCTGCCAAGCTTTAATACGGGAGTGTTCAGCGAATACCTTGTCTACCCTTTGGTGGAACATAGACATCTCTAGCCCAGCATCTGATGCGCGGCCAGCATGTGTGTGCCAGTTGGCTGCGGCATACTCTAGAAACGGATACTTCAATCTCATCTCGCTGTAGGCCTTGTTTGTAGGCAGGGTCGGAACACTGGTAATAGCATAGCTTTTTTGAAGCTCAACCTCGTCATCTAGACAACCAGATTCAAGGTAATTAAGACAAGCGATTGCGAGACGCTGATTTGTTGGTCCATGGTAAAGAATTGGATATGCACCTCCATCTGAGGTTGCTGAACGAGTATAGCCTTTGAGAAATTCCGTGAATGAGTGGTGCACTACTGATATAGTCTCATCTGGTAGAATTTCGAGTAAGGGACCACAAGTGGCTCTGACTAAATCCTTGGTCTCTTTGAGACTGGGCTCGCCCGATAGCACATTCAGGTTCTTCACCATTTCGGCCATCTCAAGAAGACGAAGTGGGCGCGTTGCATGAGTGACGAACTGTAAGACAAGCAATTGTAGATCATCAGGCACATTTGATCGCTTTGAGTGTTCATGCAAGAGATTCTCATACATGACATTCAAATCGGCCGGCAATTCCTTTAGTACTGCACTTGGATCAGCACTCGATTCGATAAATGCATCCATCGACAGCTTGGCATAAAGGAACAACCCATTTGCTCTTCCCGGAATCGCTTCCTTGATAGCATCCCAATGACTTTCTGGAATGGATGAGCTCTGGAGTCTGCACTGCACGTAAGCCACAATATCAGCATCTACCAGATGCTCTTCTAGTCGAATTTCAGACATGGAAATTGAACGTAGACAGTTCTCTATTGTTGCAACCGGGCGGGAAGTGATCAGGACTTTGACATTTGAGGGCCGCCACTGTCCCAGCTCTGCTAGTGAAAGCAGAAACTCATCATTCCCGCGGTCCATTTCATCCAGGGCATCCGTCACACAATAGACCTTTGAAAGTGAGGCCATTCCCAATTTAATGTCACGCCAAAAGTCATCAGCGGATAGACTTTCTAGAGTTCTGCGGTCCCGAACGTATCCTTTTAGTTTGACTTGTAAGGGTGGACTATAATTTAATAGCTGGCATAACCAGTCACGTAAAGCAGCGATAGGTTGGTGATTGGCATCGATGATTTGTCGAAAAAAGAAATAAATCACTGGGTAGTCCTCTTTTTGCAACTGATCGATGATCGAAGCCGCCATAACAGACTTTCCAGATCCTGGGATGCCTTTGATCCACAACAGTCCGTGATCAGCGCCTTGGCGCCACTGCTGAAAAGTAGATGTAGATGTGAGCCATTCCCCCGTTCCTGGTAGATGAGAGGCGAGATGTCGGGAGTGTTCACTTCTCTCTAGATCATAGGGGGTTGGTTGTAACCATGCTCGGATTTCTTGTAGTTCTGCGACCGGAAGGGGAAGGATATTCGCAGAGTTGAAGTCCTCCACATCTTCTGGGCCAACAAGTATAAGATCATTCTCCTCGGAGTCTGAAGTATTGTTCATTTTGCACTCCATGGTTTATTCATGGAGTAGTGAAAAAGAGTTGACAAAATCCGATTTTTATTTTGGGGCGAGAAGATTTAGTCAATGCGGGGCTAGTTGAGCCTCATCGACGTGTGCCTGTTCGCTAATTAGCGTACTTCACTAGCAACCACTCATGTCATTCTCTTGGCCAGTGAATACACAATATAGATACTTCACATTATGTTGCCATTTATGACTCTCATTTCTTTGCCTTGTAAAAGCAGACTTTCTGAGATTTTGACCGGGGTTAAGGTCATTTCTGAGTAGTATCAATAGTTTATGTTCGTGTAGCGTTGTCGGATTCTACACGGGCACACAAACACCCAGTATAAAACAGTTTATAGCTGATTTGATATCCATAATTGCTCATGTATGTATTGATATATATAAATCCATGGATCGATTGGTTGGTTCCGCTGGTCAACCAACTACAGCGAGATCATGTGATTGGCCCCGGTATGTCATCTGTCCGCGGCTCATGGAACTCCAAACACCTGGATGACTAGTAGTCGACAGGAAAATCATCGTGGATCTAATTTAATGGTTGTTACCACGTCTGTCTTGATACTCTCAAGGCGTAGTATCTCTTTGAGGAGCATTTCACGTCTTTCCATGGTCTCCAAATCCATGTCCACCCATTCAAACTCCAGCCAACCGAATCAACTACTTCATATTTCTACAGTCGATGCTGAGCTATTTCACCTCTATGAACTAGGCGGATACTTTCCACTCACTCTGGGAGAAAATCTGAGTTCTGGGCGTTATAAGATACTGTATAAGCTTGGATGGGGTGGCTACTCGACGGTCTGGGCAGCAAAAGACCAAAGGTTATACAGAATCATATTTTGCGAAGAGTCTTGCTAATATTTGATGGGTATATATAGTAAAGTAGTTTATGTTGCTGTCAAGATATTGGTTGCAGAAGCAGCAGATAGAGAGATACAAGAGGCCCAAATCGTGCAGGAGTTGGTATCTCACCAACCTCGCCCCAAGTACGTGGTATATTTGCTTGATAGTTTCGAACTAAAGAGCCCGAATGGATGTTATCAATATTTGATTTTTGAGTTTCTAGGCCCAAATATTCGGGATACAATTGATATACATTATTCTAGTGGAAGATTACTTGGAAAAATTGCCAAAGCGATTGCAAAACAGAGTCTGTTCGGCTTGATATACTGCACCAAAATGGTATTGTATATAGAGGTATACCTTCTTTTAAAATTAGTTCGAACAATTCTCACCTATCAAAGATCTATATATCCCCAATATGGTCTTCAATTTGCTATCTATAGGCAATCTTACCGAAGAAGAATTTATAGTTCTACTCGGGAAACCAGAAATCGGGGAGGTTCGAAGACGTGACGGAAGATGTCTAGAGTCTGGTATGCCCGAATACATTGTGAGACAAACGTCACAATTGAATCAACTTCAGAACTCGGCTCCCACAATCAAAATAATCGATTTTGGACAATCTTTTCCATCAACCGCAGTTCTCCAAATACTACACATTTCTTTATCTGTTAGAGTACCAGAGGTTCTTTTCAAAAATAATATTGATTACCGTATTGATCTATGGAGTATGGGCTGTATGGTGGGTAAACAACCGCAGTAATCACGGCACGGCAGTTGACTGATAGATTACAGCTTTTTGAGCTTTTCGTGGGCCAACCACCATTCGATACTTTTTTGCTAACACCTCAGATTCTCATCGGTCAGATGTGCGAGATGGCAAGCGATGATCTACCCGAAAGATGGCAACATACTGTGGATGGTATGAACGTGGGTTCAAACGACGAGGATACTGGGCTGAATTTACAGAAATGGCTGGAAGAGCTGTATTCCGACGGCTCGGACAGCCCTGACTTAACAAGAGACGATCTATTGAGAGTAGGGCTAATCATTGGGAAACTTTTGTATTTTGAGCCATCTTCTATGCTTAATCAAGCCTTGCTCCTGAGGTCCAATTGAGTTTTGGACAAACTGAGTCCCGAGATCGTGTTATTATTCTGCATTGATCCACCGTGTCAGCAACAAGACTGTGATTGCTTCGAGACCACAATCAATTATTGACCAGAGTGCCTTACGCAAATGCCACGACACACATTTTTTACATATTCCAGCTGGCAAAAATGGAGCACGGTTTATGTTGCTCGATCAGGTCAGGTTCCACAATCATCTTGAGCCTCAACAGTCCAACGTACTCCACCGGGACGGCAGAAGGGATTTGGATTCTTCGCCCCCATTGGGGCACCCATCAAAGAAGCCTTGCGACGCTGTTCAGCTGACGTTCTTCCTGATCCGCCTTGGGAGAAGATCAGCCCCTTGTCCCTTGTCGATCATGCTGGATGGAACGGATTCATGGGCAGTGCCTAACACGCCAAGCGCCTCCGTTCCCCTACCCCCTCTGGTGCATATGCATTAGTGGTAAGTCATAACATAACCGAACCGCCGAATTTTGCACTCAAGTCATTGGAATATGCGGGTATATCGATTACAATATACTCTACAGTACAGTACACTAAGGCCTAAGATAGCTAGCACAAAATGTGGGGGGGGGGGGAGATCTATGTGGCCAGAGAGAGGTGTGATCGCCTGTGCTCCCAGTCGCAGGATTCAGGGCAACTATCAGGCTGTAGTGGCTGTCTCAGCCACAAACCAAGGACAGAATTGGATTCAATAATGCAGGATCGCCCTTCGGCCACAGGTTGACCCGTACCGCCCCGCGTGTCAGTAATATACAAAGTATATAGTTAAAGACACCCTGCCCTCAGGACCCTGACAACGTCAGCAGTCCACCGGAAAGGTCCCATCCATCGATGGATGGGAAAGTCTTCATGTTCACCATGATGAACAATCTGCAGCAGAGAATGCGTGGGAAAAACCGATATAATCGAAATTATGGCTGGCGACCTGCCTATCTTCGGCGGCGGACCCTATTTGGATTTCTGGTGTTATTCGGCAGTGTGATCGTGACATTAGAGATTCTCTATCACGTCTCTCAAGTCAACCAGGGCATTGCTTCGTCTACAGCCAGTCGCCATTATGCATGGACTTACGGTCCCACTGCCGTTGTTACCCTCGTCACGGCCTTATGGACGCGCGTAGAGTTTCAAGCGAGACAGAATGCTCCCTGGCAAGCAATGCAAGAAAAGCCCACGAGGGCCAGCCAGAGTCTTCTTGTCGACTATATTTCCGTCATGCTGCCAGTGGCTTTGTTCAAAGCTTTCAAGAATCGACACCTGGTTGTGGCTGCTACCATTACGTGTACTTTGTTGCTACGTTTGGTCATTATCGTGTCCACCGGTCTGTTCGCGTTGCAAGAAGTCCCCGTACGAAATAATAATATCCAAGTCCGACTGGACTCTACATTCAGTGGTGATGGTGTTGACTACAAGACCGGTGCCTCGAATGCGTTTGATATTGTGAACAGCGTGATTTTCAAAAACGGAACGTACCCTGATGGCACAACCCAGGACTTGGTCTTCCAGCGATTCTCCGCACCGAACGTTTCCTCCAATGCGATTTTGACCGTTCCTGTCACTGCTATGGAACCTCGGTTGGAGTGCGAGCCTGCCAGCTTATATGTAAACGATTGGGAAATCCTCGAAATAGAGAGAGAGCGCGACGATATAGGACACATCAATATCACGTCGCCTTCTTGCTACCTCGCTAACATGGAATTTGGAATGGTCAACAATGACGTGCGTTACGAGGCTTTCTGGAAAACACACCAATGCGAGGGTATCCCGGGTCCTGAGGGTTTGCGTATAGTTCCTGTCGCTCTTGATATTGAAGTCGTTCAGCATGCCAGTACCAGTGATGAGTGGGATTTCGAAGGAACTGTGAACGTTCATCGGTCGGCTCAGCTCATCTGCAAACCAACCTATTCTCTCATTGATTTCCACGCAACTTGGAATGTGTCGAAGCCATTCTCAACTGTGCGCCTTGAAAGAATTGGGTTGAACAACTCTACCCTTCCCGGAGTTTCAGGGTCAGATATTGCCAAAGCCTTCCCTCAAGACTTGGATAATTCGGCTATTCAACTTGCTCGATACAATTTTCCATTCCATGACCCTCATCCCGTTAAAGAGACACATGATAACGCCCCGCTGTCCAATACTATTGAGGTGCCATTGCAATTAGGCGCCTGGATTGCAGAAGAAACCGGGGACGTCAATATTCTCCTCGACGAAAAACGGCTGGAAAAAATCACGACTTCTTACTATCGGGCAGTTGCAACACAGCTTATCAATAAGGGACTGGTCCGAGAAAACCCTTCGAACGTGTTAGGGTCGGCAATCATCAATGAAAACAGGGTGGTCATGACAGAGCTCCCACTCCGAGTGATGGAGATCAGCCTCCTACTTGGAATCCTACTCGCACTTGCGTTGATTATCCACCGCTCACAAAAGGTTCTTTTCACCCCTCCTAGAAATCCCCACACACTGTCTGGGAACGTTGCCATTCTGTCGAAAAGTAATGCCCTTGTCGAGGCGCTATCAGGAAATAGTGCAGCATCTTTGAGTACTATCCATCGGCGGCTGGCGCATGGATATTATGTCAGTGGACACAATTCTCAAGGACACTCTGTTGAAGTCATGAATCCTGACAACAACGACACTGATTCTGCTCATGACTCCCTCGTTACTGAGGAAGAGAGCGAGGATCGAGAACCAGCGACGTTTACCCCGTTCCCCGGCCTCCCGTTTCGAATTGCAATCTTCTTGGCTGTCGTGGCAGTCATTGTTGCTCTTGAAGTTCTTCTTCAGACCTCTCAGAAAAACGATGGTCTCGGAGACGTGTCCACTAGTGAATACATCCATTATCTTTGGACACTCGTTCCGGCGCTTCTCATGGTCAGCATCCGTCTTTGCTTTGGGAGCGTCGACGGTAATACCCGACTTCTCGCACCGTATGCCTATCTACGTCGATCAACTGGGGCAACTTTCGATCAGTCTATGTCAATTGATTTCCAGAATGCGCTAGATACAACTGTCCTCGTTCGAGCAGCCCGCACACGACACTTCGCGGTTCTAGCTACGACGCTTGCCACTTTCGCTACCTCATTCTTGACCATCATCACTAGCGGTCTTTTCTCGCCTCTTGAATTCCCGCGATATACTACGACAGAATTCGTCCGCCGCGACACCTTCAATCGTTATCCAACATATAATTATGCCTTCCGACCGTATCCGGTAGAAGCCTCGCGTTACATGCTGCCGGACGGTGACAGTATCGCCACAGCTCAATACATCCTTCAAGAAAACCTCACCTATCCTCGCTGGACATACGAGGCACTCGCCTTTCCGAAACTCAACCTAACCGACAGAGCAGAGAAAGCAATCTCCAATAACTCCTTTGTCGATATTTGGGTGCCCGCTTTACGAGATGCACCAGTCTGTCATCTCCTCACTGGTCTCAATCACAGTGCCACTATCAACAGGCCTGAGGACTCCTATAGCAATGACGGATATGAATATTATGTGAAATTCGAGACTCCAACATTCAGCTGCACCCCTTACGCGGGAAACCGAACGTGGATGTTGGAAAACACTCGGATCCTTCCGTTGAATGATTCAGGGATATTTGCTCGGTCACAGTCATCTGGCTGTGGGAACGAAAAGAATTTTGCTGAGGGTGTCAATGACTGGACGGGCTTTTACTGGGGCTCTTTCGAAAATGCAACTCTCGGTCACTTTGCTGCACTGCTGTGCATGAGTTCTGCCGAGACCGTCAACACCTTGACTCGGTTTCAACTGCCAAATTTTGATATACCCGAAGACCACCCTCCGGTTCCCGACGAGTCCGCTGTGACGAGATACCCTGACCTGCCTGTTCCGTATACGCAAATGGAAGGCTTCTTCCAGGCGTTGACAACGGGGAGGTACGCCATTCCTTGGGAAAGTCTCGGGGACCCCAGCGAGACGGACAAAGTTGCCGACGCAATCAAATTCCACAGCAACATCTACAGAGCGCAAGAGTTCAACGGCTTTTCGCGCACATCGAGTACATCAGTCCACGTCTCTTATCCTGGAAATATCTTTTCTGGCACTCGTTTAAGGCTTGTCCAGGATCCCGTTTCGACAAGGATCCTTGAGGGTCTTCTTGCACTGATATTGATTCTTGGGATATTGGGCTCGACATTGATCAACACGGACCACGTCCTCCCGAAGAGCCCATCAAGTATCGCCGCTGTGGCGAGTCTACTTGCAGACTCTAACATTTTGGCATGGTATGAGTCTGCTGCTGAAGGGAGAGCAAATGATGACTCCGAATGGCGCAAAAGATTCGACCAACACAGATTCTTTATTGGGGGATCGATCGATATCTGCGAGACTAATCGGCCGCTGCAGGAGAGGTCTGAGAAGAGTGATGACTTTACGATAAACGTTGCTAGTTCTGGGAAAGACCATTGTACCATTAACTCCTGAAGGCTGGAGATCATGCAAATATTGATCATATCATAATACAACACAGGAGCAAATACATTTACACCGATGTGCAGACGTAGGCATGATGTAACGAATGTCATAAAGACGCAAGGCATTTACTTAGGCCATCGCAGAGACAAGGATAAACGATTCGTGCTTGAATGTGACACATGTTCAGGCACGCTGAATAGGAGGCCAGAATCTGGGACTCGTGCTTTGTCCCGATCACCGTGCGGGTATACCGTCTGGCAGCAAACCGTAACCTTCGTCAAACAAAGCCCGAAACAAAGGGGTGTCAGGCTGATACGCCGACGTGCTTTTGGCGGTTGTGGTCCGCCCTGCCTGGTCATCCTTACCACTCTGTGCTAAGCTCAGGGTCCCAATGGTCTGTATGTACATGTCTGCACTTGCATGTGGGTTGTGGCTGACAGAATGCAATACACACCGGCTGGGGCTATCAGGACAAACTGGAATAGGGGCAATTTTAAGCGACGAGAGCAGAAGCAAACAAACAGCCATACATATAAGGGTTTCCCGTCCCCGAGTCGGTGCACACCCGAAACACACCCACAGGGAACTCCAGCCCATTCGCCGGTCGAATCAAGAAGTCATATACATTTATATATTTTTTGTATATATTGTCAATACAGAAGATATCAATCAAATATCAAATAAATAAACGTATTGAATCCTATGGCTAAGACTTGTCATTGCCTCAAAAATAGGGTACTTTCTATGTCAATATATTTGGAGTATAGGACATGAAAACTGAAAATTATTATGAAAGACAAGGTATTTGTAAACATTGATGCAGTTTCAACGCGGATTGATACGTTCGGCTACCAGCTTATTAGCCACGAAGAACCTTGGAATATTGGGACATCGAATACGCTGCTATTAAAGGTGATTTCTATTGGTTGATGCATGCACACTATGTATATCTTTCATTTGGAGCTGAGGGCGTTAGATCTCGAAGTTCTGTACACAATTTCGTCAGAACTCAGAACATGGCCATTTCTGGTTGAATGTAAAACTTCTTGAAAGTTGACATCGCGCTCTTCGAGTTAAGGCCAGGATATTCTGGCTCGTAGTATTTGGGGGGTAATGCTTCATTTTGAGCGGATCTTTATTTCTATGCTAGAATATCTTTTTATACTCTTTGTGCTTTTGAGTGATCTACACAACACTGGTTTTTGTCAACAGGCTGATCAAGCACCGGTCCAGCATTAGAAGTCTGCCCAAGGTTGTCCGTCCACTTCCAAATAGGGAACTCAAGCAAGTTCAGTTTCTTCGGCGGATCATACACTCTTTCGATGGATTGCCAATTCCGAATTCTGCAGTCAAGCTGGCATGTCGTTGGGGAATCAGGCTGGGTGGTTGTATTCGCTGCAAGTGGGATTGTGACGGTAGCCGGACAAGCATATTTCTTAATCGTGTGATCATCGTTAAACTCCAATCGAAAAAACAACGTGCTTGAAGCAGCCTGGTAGTTATCACCATGCTAGATGTTGCCGTTCACAACTACATTAGTTGCGCTGGTTCGATACGCAAGGGCACCCGCAACGACAATGGGGCTATTTGCAGAGGGCAGAATGCTCGTACCCTTGTTCTGGGCTCCACAGCCATCAAGACTGGCATATCCACCGTCCTTGTAGGGATTCAGTGGGTTTTTGGCGTATAGATAGTAAATTGGACCAGCGCAGTTCTGGCATGTTCGTCCAAACATCATATACCAGTATCCCTTATGATAAAAGAAGCTAGATGCCTCTAGATACAAATATTTCACAGCTAGAGACTCGGCCGTGCGAATTCAAGCAGAGGTTTGTGTGTTCCAGCTGTGGCTGTGAGGTTCGGAGTAAGTTTTTGTATCCAGATATCCCATAAAGGAAGATGGTAGTGAGTATCCATGGAAGTATATTCAGTGAACGGATCAGAAAAATGTAATGAGAGCCATCGGGTCCGATAGCAACGTCAAAGTCGTGCTTAGATATAAACAAGATATTCCCTTGCCTTTGCATCGATGACACTGAGGTATACCTCCCGTGCACCGGATTTTCAATTCATGGCACGCGGTACAGGCTTGCCGAACACGACAGCGGCGAGGTCTCCGCAATGGTGAAGGAGAGCCATTATTTGAACCATTATCTCGAAATTAGCAGTCAAAGCCTAGTCTTTGGCAACTTGCGCATCCTGTACGTTGCCCATCGCACCGGACCAGGAATTGTCAGACTTATGATATTGTTTGCAGGGTGAGGCGTCCAAACCTTTCTAATACGGCATTCATTGCATGTCCGTCCTACTTGCTTTGCTCCTTCTTCACGCATGCTATCTTAGCTAAAGAACTGATAGGGTCTTGATGATGCGCGTCTTTCCCGATATGGTGGAGAGTGAATGTATAGGGGAGCTTTCTCGGGTGTCGGGGGAAGGACCCGACAGCCGATGCTAAGACTACGGTAAGTTAAGCCGTCAGTACTATGTCGACATCACGAAGTTTGTATGTACGATTTGATAAACGGATATATACTAGGGGGAGAAACATTTATACGGTAATTACTTAGGATGTCTTTCCACGCCTAAAAAGGACAGCGCACGGCCAAGATGAAATTGTAGACGAGTTATATCAATTGGACCACACGTGTTGGCGTTCTGAGGAGCTATACCTGTAGAGATTTTGAGACAAAGCACTAATCTTTTCTTCCAAGCAAAGATTAGTGCTTTGTTAAGGTTGTGTTTATGAGAGAGTGATTAAAGAAACATGGAGGGGGAGGGGGGGGGGGGGGGGGGGGTGAGGGTGGTATTGCACTAGTGTGATGTTGGAGATATAAAGTCTAGCCGTCGAGGTGTTATCTATACATTGTTCGATAGAAATGACATCAATGTTATTTCTATCAATACATCCATGTATTTATTGTATGGATACAATATGTACCTACATGGGGTATCATTACCTACTAATATACTAATATCTCAAGTTCATATAATCTTATAAGGAATAACATGTCTACTCTTGCAATTGTCCCAAATATGCCCATAGCCAGGTGGCTGTACTCAATTCGGCCATATAGGGTATATTCTCGGAGAGTAGTAGAGGAAGCTCTTAGAAGCATTGAATCTGCGACATGGTCAATTGTCCAATCCATCGTATTGTAATGGGCCGAAATAAGTTCTTTCTGTACCTGGAGAAAGACAAAATTGCCAAATCAGTTATCACCGTACAGCGCCAACTTATATGCGGCAATTGGGCTAGTGTATAGCGTTTTACTGGACCTAATTTCTAGATTAAAGGAGCCAGGTTTAATTCTACCTTACTCGTCGTGAACAAAAACGGCGAGCGAGGGAACAATCGCACAGCACACTTCATGAGAGCGCTAAGCATTTCCAGGCATTATCCAGCATATTCACATCCATTGTACAGAGTACTACACACATACAGTATGATCTGGTCTTGGTGGAGTCATCGATAAGAGGCTGAACTGGACCCTGGACCCCATGTCATGCTCCAGAACAGGGCAGTCAATACATTCATTATTGGTTCGATTGTCAACAAGTATCCACTTCAGCTATGTTCAGTTCTCGGTGCACAGAATCAAGTTTGCATTTCATATGCAGTTGGGGTCCATGGGGGCCATTTTTACTTCATTCACAATTTGTCATTCGATATTAAACATACAGCCCCCCTGCTAGAATGAAGTTCATGGCTCTTTCATGTACCCTCCATTTAGCCTCAAAGGGAGCGGTCGCCAAAAATGTGGAGATCTATTCATTCCTTTGGATTGACTCCAAGAAGATTAATACTTGGTTTTTCAACGATTCTTCTTGCTCTATTCTCATATTTGACTCTTCGTGCCCAATTACCAATATGGCAAGATTACTACAAAGGTCGGATCTTCATCTCCAAAAGCAATATTTAATAACTCCACTCACTTTCGATATTGAACAACGCAGATCGACCCGATGGGCCTCGTTACCCTATCGTTCAGGAACTCGTTGGCCTTAGAGAGAAGTATACTTCACATACGCTCAATTTCACGGTCGCGTTAGTTCTTGCTGCCCAGCGCAGTGACGATCTGACATGGGTGCTTGATTACTGCAAGGAAACGTGGGTTTACCTCTTCTCTACACAGCATACCAGAAGACATTCTAACTAATCACATTCTCTCATCAGCGGCTTTGCGCCTTTCATCTTCACAACAGAGCAGACACCCGAACCGGGCTTTCTAAGACCACCGACTCTTCGGGGTCGGGAAGCGCCAGCCTACTTGTCCTACGTTATCGAGTTTTACGACAAATTACCAGATTACTCGCTTTTTATCCACGCATACCCCGAACAGTGGCACAATGATCTATTTGGTCCATTTACGCATAATACCTTGAGGAATATTCGATATGAGGCTGTTGATGCCCATGGATACGTCAACCTCCGCTGTCAACTGGACCCGGGTTGTCCTATAGCTGCCTATCCTTTAAACCCGACGCAGACTGATATTGACGTCCATGATATCCGCGCGTATTTCGCCCAAGCATACCAAGAGATTTTTGATGTGCCAAGGGAGAAAGTCCCTGGGGAAATAGGAAACGTATGCTGTGGTCAATTTGCAGTTAGCCGAGATCGCATTCGAGCTCGGTCCAAGGAAGACTACCAGCGAATATTAGATTGGGTCAGGACTACCGAGTTGACGAATGACTTTGGAGTGGGTTGGGTATTGGAAAAACTGTGGCACATAATATTTGGGATGGACTCTGTTTAGTAAGTTGGATTCAAAGGATTTGGATAGTCCCCAATTATGAATCTTGTCAGTTGCTAACGTTTACCCCAGTTGTCCCCGATTTGAACAATGTCGATGTGATAATTATGGCTGGTGTGGGCCACTGCCATCGGGAGAAGTGTTGACGGCCGTGAAGAAAGGCGACCCTTGATTATCTTCCAGATGTTGAAATAAAAACGATACCTCCGGCCTCGTGCTCTCCAACGGTCTGTTTGCGAATATAACGAAGATTCTGAAATCGGCAGATACAGTCTTTCTGTCATGAAAATATAGTAGAATCATATGCAATCTGCTAGTATCCTATTCAAGGAAGCCACATTATTGCCATTGCTGGCTCAGAGAAACTGTCTGGTTACTACTAGATTTAGATTGCTATTAAAGCGCGGTCATGCAAGGTATTTAAGGCTCGAATTAGGCCAGGACTATCAGAGGCTCTTTGCCTGATTAATCTGTTGAGAACTCGAACCTTCGAGTTCTCGGCTTCTTCGGCTTATGCCTAGTGATGGATTCTAACCAAAATTTAGATAGTCCGGGATTCACCTGGCGGAGAACCCGAATTAGGAATAAAGACAATTCTAACTTGAACTTCCACATTGTTTTGTGCATAGCCATATCTAGCCTATGTCTTCCAAAGCTAGAGTGACTTCACACAGCCTTGGAAGTTGGTAAGGTTGCTACCATTTACGATTGATTTCTATGATTGGTGATACAAGAATAAGAACAAGTGAACGTATTATCATGAATCTCATAATATTGGCGATATTATCATCCGTTATCGTCATCAAAGTAGTAAAATCTAAGATCTATACCGATCTAGGTCATTTAATAAAATGACGGTAACACTAGGCATTTTCTTTCTGTTCAATCGCGCCCTTCTCTTCTGCGTGCTTCCATACCTCGACCTCAGCAGCCTCTCCCTGGGGCAGGTTGCGGGCCATCGAAACAATGTGCCATGATGTCGGGGCATCGCGGAAGACATGGTTGATGGCCTCCAGGTTGCGGTTCATGGTCTCGGGGTAGAAGAAATAGACGGAGAAGGGGATACAGGCGGAGATAACCGCATACACAATGTAGTATTGGTATCCAATTGTATCCAGAGCGACGGGGGTGATCATGACGACCACAAAGTTCCACAGCCAGTGGTTTCCGGTGGAAATCGCAGCCATGGCGACACGCAGACGCATAGGGGCAACCTCGGTACAGTAAAGGAAGTTGCCACCTAGGAAGCCAACGGGGTAGAAGGAGTTGAAAAGGAAGATGAAGACGGCCGAAACAATGGACGCCTTGTGATTTGTGCCGAAGCTGTTTGTGATAGCGAGCACGATCATGCACACAGACATACCAGCACCACTGATCATGAAAATCTTGCGACGACCGAGGCGGTCAATGGCGAAGAATGCAATGAAACTGCAAAGGAACTTCCATGTCATGGCACAAGAGGACAGGATACGGGCCAGGTCACTCGTCATGTGGAGGTTCTCTTCAAAGATGGTAGAAACGTATGTGGAAATAAGGTTTCCACCACACATTTGCTGGAAGAACTGCAAGGCAACGCAGAGACAGAATCGGTATAGTAGACGCTCTTCATCGGGTTTCTTTGGGTTGAAGATGTCCATAAGCGAGGCGCTGTCGACAGAGATCTCGAGAGAGGTTTCGATACTAGAGATCTCGATGCTGACGGCCATATCATCATCCGGCACACCCTTATACGCGGCAAGGGCTTGTGTAGCTTCTTCAATGCGGCCAACCGAGACGAGCCATCGAGGGGATTCGGGAAGGAAGAAGACCGAGACTAAAACCACAAGGGAGAAGAACAAAGAGATGGCGACAGGGATTCGCCATTGGAGGTTTCCATCGATCTTGCTCAGGCCAAAGTCAATCCAATTGCAAAGGACATAACCTAAGCAAATACAGATGCCGTCTACGACGACGTGCTGTCCTCGATGTTTGGCTGATGTACATTCGGACTGCCACACGGGGACAGCAACACTGAACTGACCAACGCCGAAACCCAGAATAACACGACCGACGACAAATTGCGGGAGACCATAGGCAGCTGTTTGGAGAATAGAGCCGATAATTGTAAGAATTGCACCTAAGAAGATTGTCTTCCGGCGGCCCAGTCTATCACCAAGTGCTGTACACGATAGAGCACCGATCAAGGCACCGATTTGGTAGGATGCAATGACAGCACCCTTGCTAGTAGAGTTCTTTGCACGCTCGGCACCCTCGGTATTAACAGTATCAATCTCCGGGAAGATACCAACCCAGCTCTGCAAAGTGGCCAGAGGGCCCAGCCCTGACTGGTTGTAACCGAAGACAATAAATGCAGGAGCGACAATAAGAAGCGCCTGGGCCAGGCGCAATGCCTTGCCTCGGAATAAGGATCCCGGCATGACTAGCAAGAACTGTAATAATAAATGGCAAGGATTACTTGAGGGACGAAACAGAAAGAGAGAGAAAAAATCGAGGAGCAGGTTGGGGGTTTAAATCCAACAGTGTGGCCCGGTTTCGGTTGGAGAAACCCCAGTGATATTCGTGGAGACCCCGCAGAAAGAGAGAAAAAAATCGCATTTCAGAAACGGGCTGGTTAATTACGTGCCAGTGGAGAATGTTTGAATAGGATCGAGTGAGGCGATTTTGCACGGAATCCTACTGGCGCATAGCACCGACTTCATTTCGCTACATAGTCTGGGTTTCCCCCTCCCCAGTAAAGCATTTATCGATTGAGTTTTGGCCCCTTTCGGGACATCTGCCAAGGTGGCTCGGGGGGCGAGACACTCGCAGTGATACCCGGCATAGAGCCGTAGGGCATAGTTTACGGTGGAAGGAGTGCCGACTATCGGAAGAATCCCGTGAAGTTGTATGACCTGCGGGGCGTGGTTTTTCGGTCGGGGCTTGCTTTCCCCGGCGGAGATCACGCGCGATTAGCCCACTCGGCCCGACTACCTAATTTGCATTTGGGTGTGTCGGTATCGAGTTGAAGACTCACCGAGACGGTGAACCAAAAGGAAGGAGACTCCTAGATACAAACACATATTTTTTCATGTTCGAAAGAAGTTTTCCCCAGATGTGATAACGGCAATGGGAAGGTTTAACGCAGCCAAGACTCGGTTTGATCCGGCAAGCGTGTTTGTTTTAACCTTGGGGTGCGTCAGGGCCCCGATCAGTTCGGTCCGGGTGGCCTATAAGCAGGCGTATGATTGCTGGTGTAAGGCGAGACACAGAGGCTTGTCTGAGCTTTTCGCGTGCGCCAAGGGTTTCGTGAAGCCCTGCCAAGACTCGGAGAAAACTTCTGGATCCAATCCGGGGAGGTAGTCTGGGGGGAAGTGGATCACCAAGGGGTTGAGAGGGCCGTGAGATGGCGGGTTGGTGGGGAGTCAAAAAGGTGCGGTCCATGGGTAGGCGAAAGGATCGGCGATGGACAAAGAAGAGGCAAATTCGAGCCGTCGCATTCAGTTGAGGCTCCACCGAGAGTCGGCCGTCTTCCGTGCTACCCAGTTAGAGTGTATCACCCAGCTACAGATGTACATCTTGGTCTAGCTATCACGTAATTTTTAGCATAAAAAAATGGTGAGTTGATCCCCGTACTGTTGCTTTGCATGGGAAAAGATCCGATGTCTCGTTCTTATCACATCAGAGAAACTCATGTCAAGTTCAACAGCTGATCTCAACGTACTATGTGTACCGAAACCAAGCTACAAATGTGCCACTTATCCACACGGAAAGACATATGCTTAATCCAGACGTGAAAGTATAATATAAAGTTAATACTCCATTATAGCAACCTTCAGAGGATTCCGAAAGAACCCGGTGTCAATGCAAGATACCGAATAGTAGCATAGACATCAACCTGGTGGCCACTCCAGGACCGCGTCATTTCCCCAAACAAGGCTCGCTTTGGAGACCCCGCAAATTAACTCCAACTTTTGATTTAGTCCTCGGGCTTGTGCGTATGTACGGGGTTTTCCGGGTGTGTGGTCACCACCAGAAATTGAAACAGCACACATACGTAGTATAGTCTTTAACAGGGGTATAACAAAGAGCCTCTTGACTGGGGAAGTTTGTCTCACAAGTTCTGGTTCAGAATTAAGAGGATTTATAATGTACCCCCACGCTGTTTCCTAGGTTAGAGGGCCTGTGGATCTCTTGCAGCTATATTTCCGTAAAAAGAAGGTATTTCGAAGGCTCACTCAGTCTCCGAATTCTGCTTGTGGCTCCAAGCTGTTATGGAAAATTTAAAGTACTTACTTCCCAGTCCTTTAAGATCAGACATCGTTGCTTTTGCATTCCTTGAATCATATTGCTTATGCCACGAATCAAGAAAATCATATCTCATCAATATTTGATTTCATCGATACTACTCCGTACATAATTCAGTGGGCCCGGAGGCCCGGACAAGTCTGGTGATGTCTTACAGATGTGGCTTGGCTAATATTTGCTGGTGTGTCCACCGGTGGTTTGGAGCGCATTGGTTTTGATTAACTAGGGCTAGCCCCAGCGAAAGGTTTACAGTTGTGACATTTTTCATTATGCTAAGCATAAAAATTTCTTATGTACGGAGTACCGAATACATAATTTCCTGGCTCTCTACGGCGGAAGGGCCTTCCATCGTCATCGAATAAGATTTTAATATAAGTAAACTGTTAGAAGCTTTTTGGGAAGTGAAGCTATGGCCGCCGCCGATAAGGGTCAGCTCGCCAGACTTCCTAATTAGGAAAATTAGCGGTCTTCAAAAGTAGTATCGTTCTAGCTAGTTTTGGTGAAGTGAAATAGCTAGAAAATGGCTTATCTTTCATTGGAATCGTGCTATGGTATAAAATGTTGATTGGATGGTCTTAGCTGACAACCTTGGACGAAAGGCAACTCTGTCCAGGCGAAGGGTGAGGGAGGATCCAGAATAGTACTAGCAAAATGTCTAATTTGAGAGCTTATCGACGTAGGTTGCCGAGTCAAGAAAAGATTTAAGCTGTGGACTTGGCGATTTCCTTGGAAATCTTCAGGTTCAAACTAGCCAGCATGCCGTTTAAGACGGATTAGCCTGGTTGAGAAAATTGGTAATGAAGAAGCCAGAATGAATATCCGAACCAGGTAGTTTGAGTGTCTCTCCAGGTTTCTATCTCCATATAGTGAAGAATAGGAAGCTTCATTGTCGGCCTACCATCGCTATATAACTGCGGGTTTGTGTAGTTACTCACTCCGATAACTACCCCGATACATATCCGAGACGGTAATCTATTACCTCAAATATCTGGTATGGCGACTGCTATACATCTTTCTAGTGTGTTATAGGCCAGACGAATGACCGTTCTGTCAATTTTCAATCTCTAAGCAATGATCCCTCTTCATCAATGATAATTGACATCAAAACATTCCCCATCCAGACTTTCCGGGATCATCACTCAGCTACTTGATGTATGTTCTCACGTGCTTTGTTACATCCATGCTCGGATACAGTCGTGTATCATCCGGTCTTATCGCCATTAACTCCTTAGCAGATTTTCCAAATGTCCAGAGGCATCTGATACAAGATGCCAACTCCGAATCGCCGACGAAACCGATCACTAGCCTCATGCGAGCCGTGCCGAAAAGGAAAGCTGCGCTGTGATCATCAACAGCCAATATGTGCGTCTTGTCGACGCCGAGGGCGAGAGTCACGATGCTGGTACCATCCGGCGCCACTCTCAAAACAACAAAATGTTCAGAATCAATCTGGACATATATCTCATGATCTAAACCCTACGAGAAATGGCTTTGACATAAAGTCCACTCGCTCTCGTGGTATTCGCAGCCACACTACTTACATAAGAGCCCCGAGCTTCCAGACATGGCCTTTTATGTCTGATCTCAAATTCTCACCATGTCGAGGCTCAATTGCAGCATCTCGGAATGAGAAAGCACATAATGAGCGACTATCTTCTTTGGTGGAAATACTACACTCTCTCCGGTTTCTTCATGTTATCGAAAAATTGCTACAGGACTACTTCATGAGTATCAACACGGCGATAGTCCCAAAGCCCATCATCTTACAGCTATTGGATATGACTCGCAATGCCCTGACAGATTCCGGATATCTGGAAATAAATTCGACATCCCCGATCAACGTTCATAATCTTCACCAGCTAGCCCAGGATATACTCGACGCTACCTCGTCGGAAGCAAGTATCTCACCGACTATGGATGTCAAAGGACTTTCTACAGTTTTCGGTGGGCACAATTTACGCGTTGAAACATTGGGTCTATTATACACAATGGCTGCACGAGCTACCCTCAGTAATCACTACTACGATGAAGTGCGTGATGCAGAGTTTATGCGGGAAATGTGCTGGCGCAGCGATTCTAGTCTACGACTTGCCCGCGAGATTGCGCCTCAAACAACGGATCCAATAATATGGCTGGCCCATGAGAACCTGCAATTAATGTCAATCATTGAAGGGGACGCAAGTGAGTCTATCAAACACCTGTCTCCAAATTAAGTATTAATAATCTCCAGGCTTGGGTGTTTGGCGTCGAGTCAGCGACCTTGCAACCGATCTCTTTGCGTTAGGCCTCAATCGGGAAGCAACATACTCATCCGAACTCATACCGCTTTTTCTCGCTGAGTGTCGGCGAAAAATCTTTGCTAGAGCTTACTACCTAGATAAAATATTCTCAGCGGTCTTCAATCGCCCACCCAGGATCTCTTCCAGGCATGCCGACTGCAAGTTACCTCTTGATATACCAGATGATGCACCATTGACCACATCGTTGGAAGCTTTGAGCGAAATCCAAAATAATCTATCACACGATGACTGGAATGCGAACAGAATCATCAGCACAGCGACATGGGCTCGGCTACGTTGTATTCTAGGCGAATTTCGTGAGGAAATCGCAGAATATCAGATCCGATCGACGCCAGCCGTTGATGCTGACAAGCTTAGGTGCTTCCTACGACCCTATTTCAAATATTCAGCTCTAACAATAACACAGAGATCTTTCTGAGCGATGTCGGCGGGCTTGGTGCAGCCTTCCAGCACATTTAAAATACGATGCAAACTGTTGGACAACGGATCTATCATCTGCAGTATGCTATATGCACGGCAAGATCTACCTATCATACCTTCACATCCATTTCCAGATCTACCAAATGCTCAATGAGTGCTATAGCAATAATACACCCCCAGAGTTACTGGAAGTGTCCGCAACCATGTTAGAAACATTCGTGCTAATGGCAAATTCGTTGAGTCGTGCGACCAGGTACCCACGCGATCTACCTGGGCTTGTGAGTCCCGGCAATTCATACCCCGATGAAACTAAACATCATACTTATACAAAGCCCTCAGATTCTGATTTATGGACTGCCATCCTCAATCATCCTCACGACAGCATTGGAAACTAACATCCGCGATCCAACACAACTTCTTCCGTCCGGTATAAAACCATCATTTCTGATTCGCAATATCTCCGTCTTAGTGTCTCAGCTTGAAAGTGTTTGTAGTCCTGATGATACAAATTATGAGTTCTGCGTCCAAGCTTCAAAGGCCATCGCACGCAAATTAGACTCTATACTGGACTCTTCAACGCCCCTTGCCCTCGGCCCTAGAATCCTTAGTTGCCCTGAAAGGGCGCCTGGAAGCGCTACCAGTACATCTCAATCGGAGGAACTGGATTTTGAAGCTGATGCGATTGATTTTTCCGAGCTGGATAATCTTGACTTTTCGGCCTGGGTGATTGATTTTGATTTTGTCACGGGTGATGGTCCCTGGAATACTGTTTGAGGGATAATATAGGGCTAGCCGACAAGCACACCCCTTTTTAATGGCATACTGTAATATGGACTATGCTATGATCCCGCCTCCCTTCATGCCTTGAGATAAAAACAAGCTATGAAAATGATTATGAAAACCACAACAGCCTTGGTCTATCGCAAGCCTCTCACTATCACGTTTCAGCCAACTTGAAATACTTTCGACTTAGGAAAAGGCAATTCGACCCATCAAAGGCTCCATGATATCAAATCATTGTCATGGTGAGAGCTTTCAAAGGCTATGGCATGAAACACAAGGGCGTAGTTTGAAAAGGGCAGATCCTTCATTCGAAGAAGGCAAATTCCAGACTCAGCTGCATGACGAGACGTCAGAGGTCATCACTTTATGAAGAAACAATCTGAAAAAGATCTGGCATTGAATAAAAAGATCTGGCATTGAATAAAAAGATCTGGCATTGAATAAAAAGATCTGGCATTGAATAAAAAGATCTGGCATTGAATAAAAAGATCTGGCATTGAATAAAGCGCTATCCGAACGTTCAAGCACATGAATAGATGCTCGCATATTTCATCATTGCGTCAAGTCTCAACTCTCGAGCCTTGAGACAATTTTTACGACATTAATAGATCACACAGTCAATTAAATCATGAGAATCAGAGAAAGAAAAAGAGAATTGGAATCATTCGGAAAGAAATTGACTTAAACAGGAAAAAGGGCCCATGAGGGGGCAAATAATATCCCATACAAGAATGAATTTTGACCCGGTTCAGATATCAAGACGCTCTGCCCAATTTCCAATCCACATAATGACAAACTACATGAATGAACTGAAGAAAAAGAGACCCCCAATCCCCTTGAAAGAATCCATGGCACGAGGAATGGCGTCACAGGGAGGAGTGGGAGAGAAAGGTATAGGCGGGTGGTGAGATGGAGAAAGCAGAATAGAAAGGACGATGTATTAGGATCAAATGCGGTACCTCCGCTTAGAGAAGAGAATCAAGTCTGGTGAAAACACTCAAGCATGCGGCAACAATCTGGAATGAATCAGTATTTTAGGAATAATATTCTCAATGGCGTATAGGTAGAAGTCAAGACTTACCTCCATTTGGAGTTCCCGATCCTTGCGGTTAACTTCGTCGTTGATGGCCTGGGCCAGATTGGCACCAATTGCCTGAGAACCACCTGCTCGGCGCGCAAATGGCCATTGAGAGTATTCTGCAAGGAGTTCGTCGACTTGGGCAAACGCTCTCTCGCGCGCCTCGTGGCTCATTGTGACCAAGGCATTCTCCAACACATTAGCCGCATACGCGGCGCAGACCATTACGACCGTACGCAGATAGCGGAATTCAGCATCTTCGGGTAACCAGGTGTTCGGGGAAATAATAACGGTACGGTTGGTGCAGATGTTGCGCACTCGTCGGTGCAGGTCGTCTTTGGCGCCACCGTCGGCCACGGGGTGTGTTGCCATATCGAAGAGGAGGAAGTTTCGTTTCTCAGTTCGCAGAATACCCTTATCGACAAGTCCTTTGGCCAATCTCTCACGCACTTGTTTCAATTGGTAGCCAATTTTCATCAAATTCCAGGTCTCACCTATTGGGGTGAAAGAAAAAAACGATATGGGTCAGCGTTTGGTGTTTTTTCTTCCTGGGCAATATTGATATCCATGATCGCAAGGGTTCAGACGTACCACTCATCAAGTCAATCCACGAGTTGACACTCATCTTCTCGCTTGACTTCATCATCTTTAGTGCCTCGTCCAGCAAGACTTCCCCGGTTAATGTGTCGTCAATAACCTCGATCACGCGGTCGGCCAGGGGGAAACGTCGGCGCGAAGAATCTTTCTGCATGCTTATACGGCCACGGAGCGCAAGCTCAATGACGATGCATCCTCGTAGGGCATAAGAAATGTTCTCATTCCAGAAGGACAGGTAACCCTATCGTAACACCATGGGTCAGCATTTCGAGTCCGATCGGGTAACATGCACCATTTGAGTCTCTCCCTCTCTTCCTCCTTCTGAAGATCCATCATTTTGCGACTCACCTGCTTATCCTTGAGCCCCAGTAACAACACTTCTTCCATTAGGGTCAACTTCGGTTGCTTGCTCCGCTCCTCGGTTTCGCTCAGGTCGCGGGGATCGAATGCGATCTTATGACCATTCTCTCCGCTGGTGAATGAAGTCTCCGGTCCACGCTGATCCATCGCAGAGCCATTCCTCGACACAGGCGACGACACTCGACTGTCATCTTGTTCGTCTGCGCCAGCGGCTCGACCGCCGCCTCGTCGGCGAGTCAAGCCCCCGGCTGAGGACATGAGGATGAGGGTAGGGTTTTGGAGGGGCGGAGAAGGAAGACGTAGGGAAAGTCTCAGCGACGAGAGACGAGCAGATTCGATCGATTAAAGCCGAACTGCGTGCCGGTCGCAGAAGGGGAGGGGAGGGGGCGTATCTAATTGTCCGTGTTGAAGAGAGATGTCAGAGATACCGCGTAGACCGAAAGTCTGCCCGCTACCGCTGCCGCTTTCTGAAGTGGGACTTCTCGGCGTCAGGGGAAAACCAAAAGGACCGAGTGGATTAAAGGAAATTCCTCAAGACAAAGCGGAATCAATATAGTTGATAAAGAAAGGTGTAGGTTGTCAAGACCAAAGAATGCTGTGGAGGAACTTCCTGGCAAAAAGATGGTTTGGGGTCGAGGTTAGTTTTGGGACCAGAGTGGCTCGACCTGCTGCGCCCACGAAGCGACAACGGACGGTTTATACTTGTTATACTTGGGGAAGATTGTCCTATTTACTACAATCACACAATAATAATCATTGTTTTTATTTTGATATAGGCGAAGGCTGCTATTATTTTATACCAAAGTTCT